>ADIG01001061.1_pt1 | contig 211063 bp, 170 predicted proteins | sample 268288 | NCBI WGS metagenome assembly ADIG01 (sample SAMN02954299, study PRJNA39533) | groundwater metagenome | biome: aquatic; feature: FW106 well; material: groundwater; isolation source: FW106 well in Area 3 of the Oak Ridge Field Research Center (FRC) near the... | place: USA: Oak Ridge, TN ...
CCGGGCGTGGCAAACAGCAGGCGCCGATCGTCCGCATCGCAGAACATCGTCACGTAGCGATGCCCACGTCGCGCACTGCGTTCGTCGGCACTGATCCGGCGTACCACCGAGTAGTCCTCACGGGCGCGCGCCTGCTTCACATAGTGGTCCAGCACGCGCCAGACCCGATCGTCCGACACCCCCAGCAGTTGGGACACCGCCAGCACCGGCATCTGCTCGCACAGCGCCACGATGAACGCTTCCAGCGTCTGCGTGAAGCCCGCCCCAACCCGTGCCCAGGGCACATCCACCTGCGAGGTCTTCTCGCATACCGTGCAGGCCACCCGCGGCACGCTGGCTTGCAGCACCGCCTGATACTGGAAGAAGTTCAGATGCCGCCAGGTACGCGGCAACCGGTCATGAATCGGTTGATCGGCCGCGCCACAGGCCGGGCAGACCAGCCGCTTGGCGGTGTTGTCTATCTGGAAGGCGATCACGCCTTCGGCAGGGCGGAAGTCAAGGCTGGCCACGCGCCACGGCGCGCTGAGCCCGAGGGCTTGAGTGAAGAGAGTTTCCATCGGCGAAGCTTGCCGGTACGCTGCAAACTGCGCAAGTCAGGCGGAAGTCAACCACACGGATTGAGAGAGAGCCAAAGTTTCATTACAGGGGCCGGCAATCGTAAAGCCTCCGGCTTTGCCGGAGGACATGTAATGAGCACCAACCTTCCGTTCATTTCACCTGTTTGAGACTGGCCTTCATCGATTGCCATATCTTGTATTGGCCCACCTTGGCCGGGTCGGGATCTTCGTAGCCCTGCAGCCAGAAGCGGAACCAGTCGACGTTGCGTTCGTATACCGCCAGCTTGTGCCGGGGCTGGAACTTGATATGGGATTCGTCCGGAAATGCATAGATGTCCGCCTGGTGCCTGCGCACCAAAGGTAGCGCATAGTCCAACGTCACGCGGTACTCCTGCTCGGGCAGCTGGAACAGGATCGGCGCCTTGATCCTGTCGAGTTGATACGCGGGGGAGATTTCCCTCCACCGCTTCGGTGTTTCGTCCGGTGCGCCAAGCTGCCACAGCCGTAGAAGATCTGAACGAAAAGTGTCCCGCAGGCTGTTGAACAGGTAATAGGTCGGCGTCACCGAGACGCCACTGACGGACGCGGCAGTCACTACATCCGAATGTGCCAGCGTCCACAGCGTCACCTCGCTGCCATAACTGAGCCCGCCCATACCAACGCGGGTTCGGTCGATGCGACCTTGAGCGGACAGGAACTTCACGACGCTCTCGACGGCAGCACGCCCCTGGTCATAGTTGGCGACGGCATCAAGGTGAAACTCCGGGATCGCGTTGATGCACAACGCCGAGATGCCGTCCTCGGCCAGAGTGGCAAGCGGCCACTCGTTGCCCAGTCCACCGCGCAGAAATCCGTAGCAGCTGTAGAACGTCACGAACAGCGGAGATGGTCGACCTGTACTCGCCCCGCGCGCCTCGAAGAGCTGGCCGGTGAATTCCCGCCCCTGCGCGTCCTTCCAGCGGATCAGCCTCGCCGGCACCGTGGCCGCGATATCCGCCTGCAGCTTCTTGTTCGGCTGGAACAGGATCTGCCGCTGTCCGCTCTTTACATCGATCGCCTCGAGACGTGGCGGATGATCGGCTTCGGCCGCAACACACACCAGCGTGTCGGACGATAACGCGCAGGGAATATCCCAGTAACGCTGGCTTCCGCTGACAAGCCCGTGGGAAAGCACGATCGGACGTACCGTGCCCGTTACGACATTCCACCCGTAAATGGACTGCGCATGTCCCTTGTCATAGTCATCGGTCGTGAACAGGACCTCGTCGCTCCCGGGCCGCCACTGGATATCCGTAATGTCTCGGTGATGGCACATCTCCGCCGTGCAACGGATTGGACGCGAAGCACGCCTGTCCGGCAGCATGGCCAGTTCGACATACCGGCTCGCTAGCAGCCCCTTGTCCTTGTGCCCAGGCAAAAGCACCGCGATACGTCCATCGCTTGGATTCTGGGTTATCTGATAGCGCTGCGGCAACAAGCCGTCCAATATCTTGACCGGCTCCGCCGGCAGATTGGGCGAAAGATCGGCCGGCGTCAGCGGGCGTGTCGGCCGCGCCGACGCGGACAGGTGCCGGGTTGTCATCGTGGCCAGGTCGACGGCCTTCCACCGATCCGGCACATTCGCCAACAATGGCCCAGGTGAGAACCACCCCTTCAGGAATTTCTGCGTGGCCGGTCGTCCCTCAAGTCTGCTCGACCGGAACAGCCCGGCAGCAATATCCACCGTGTCGTCGATGCGGATGCCGCGGTCATACTCGGACTCTTCAGCAGCGACGACCTCTTCCCGGGTCGCTCCGACGCTGTATGTGAGCGTTTGACCATCGCCGCTCAGCGTGAAATCCCGTACGTCTGCCGTGTCCGCCGTCACCGCGCGGTTCCCGGAGCCATCCGCTGCCGCACGCCAGACGGAGACACGGCCATCGAGGTGGGCGCGATAGTAGATCCACTTTCCATCCGGCGACCAGACTGCCGGCGATGGCAGCCCGACGCCGTTGGCGTACTGGCGCAACGGGATGCCTCCATCCGCAACACGGAGCGGTGGTAATTTTCCATCCAAGGCCTGTACGTACCACGTGGTCTCGTACGTGTTGCGCTCGACGAAGGCCCGTTCGGTGCGGAACGCCACATACCTTCCATCGGGCGAGATCACCGGATTGCCCAAATCGGTCACCTCCAGCAAACGCCGAGGCGAGATCGTTTCCGCGTACAGCGAACCGAATGCAGCCATACCCAATGCAAGTGCAAATAGCGATGCCTTACGCGCGAGGTGCTTCCTTGCCGAAAAATCCAGACGCATGCAGGCCGTCAGGGCCCTCCAGAGGCCCGGTCTATGAAAGTGCTTCATGGCTTTCCCCTACCAGTGCTTGGAGACCGAGACGCTGACGAATCGTCCGATCGCGGAGTAGTTGGTGGCGTCGTACGGCACGTACGCCGCCGTTACCGCCGTGAAAAGCGGAGGCGCGCGATTCAAAAGGTTTTGTACCGACAACCCAAACGCTAGTCCCGAAAAAGCGTCAGCGCGCTCACCGAGGTCGTAGTTGATCGTGGTGTCCAGCGTGGTAAACGACGCAGTCTTCTCCGTCACCGTTGCGAGACGGTTGGTCACTCCGCCGGTGTAGTTGATGAAGCCCGACGCACTGAGCCCCCCCGAAACCCACACCGCACCGATGCGGCCCTTGAGCCGGGCCGGGTTGAAGACGGTTCCGGCGAGTACCTGTTCGGGTTGGCCCGCACTGGTCCTCTGCGCACTGTCGAGCCAACTGGTCGATCCACGTATCGCCAGCTGTCCACCGTCAAGATCAAAGCGGTATGAACCCGACAGATCGAGACCCTTGATCCGCTGCTGTGCAGCGTTCACATACTGGTCGCGAATGATCGCCACCACCTTGCTGGCATCGTAGGGCGCTCCGGCATAGTTGTAGAAGGCGTTGTTATAAACGGCGAGAAGCCCCTGAATCTCTTCTAGCGTCGGCGACCGATCCACAAACTCCGCATAGCTCGGGTTACTCAGCGCCAGTTGGGAGGCGATAATCGGTACGACTACCCGGTCGGTATAGTCGATGTTGAACCAGGTCAACTCAGCGTCAAGCCCCGGCAGGGCTTCCGGATGCAGAGCCAACGAGGCTGACCATGTCCGCGCCCGCTCGGCACGCAGCTCGGTATTGCCACCATAGGACAACAATGCGGTGGCATCGGCGGGACTGCCGGCCGCACCCATTGCAGGTGCGCTGAACAGATAGGCGTCCTTGCTCTCGTAGCGTTGTAGCAGCGTCGGTGCCTTGAACGATTTTCCCCAAGAAGCCTTGAAGGTGAGGTCAGCGGTGGGATCGTAGATCAACCCCAGCTTCGGCGTAGTCACCTGACCAAAGCTGTCGTAGTCCTCCCCACGCATCGCGGCACTGAATTCTAGGCGATGGACACCCGCGATGTCCGAGGATGGCGAAACGAATGGAAGATTGAGTTCTGCGTATACGAACCTGGCACGTTCATCGCCACCGTAAGAGCTGCCGGAGACCTTCGGCACAACTCGGAACTCGCTTTTTCGCGACCCGGCGCCGACAGCCAGGCGCGCCTCCCCTCCCCCCAACGAAAATAGCGGGCCCTCGGCACCGATCTCCCAAGAACGACTTTCGTTGCAGTAACAACTCTGGGAGACGAGTCTGTTCCCCGCCGCTGGTACGAAATGGCTCTCAAAGGCAGTATCGTCCTTACCGTATGCTCCACCTAGAGTGGTCGACCAGTCGTCACCAAGGGAGAATGCAATGCTCGGCGAAACCAGCGTGGTCGACGTCTGCGGGCTGTAGTAATAATAGGAACTCGTGTTGCCGTGGTATCTGGTGACGTCGCGTACGGTCCTGAGCGCGTCAAGTCGCAGTTCGGCCATGTCGCCCATCGACTGGTGCACGCTGACAAGGCCGCTGCGGGTGGCGATGCCGTCGTACATCGTGAACGGGTCGCTTAGATACTTTGTGTAGCTGCGCTGGCGCGTGTAGATGGGATCGGCAGCGGCATCTTTGAAAGTTGCGATTAACCCACCGCTCGCCCAGGTGGTGCCGGCGGTCGCGGTGTACTCTCGCGTAGCCAGCCCGCCTTCGGTGGCGCCGCCGTAGCGCGCACCCAAGGTCACCCCGTCGTAGTCGCGCTTGAGGATCACATTAGCCACGCCGCCCACCGCATCCGAGCCGTAAATGGCCGACGCGCCATCCGGAACGATTTCCAGACGCTCGACGGCCGCCACAGGGATGGCATTGATATCCAGCGCTTGGTTAAACCCGTCATAGGCCAAGCGGCGGCCGTTGAGCAGCGTGAGCGTGGCATCCGGCCCCAGCCCACGCAGGTTCATGGCGGAGCCGCCGGTGGAATTCTGATTGCCTATGCCGCCGGCAGCGTCGACCACGCCGGGGTTCTGTCCTCCGGAAAAATTCTGCGGCACGCTGCGAATCACCTCGCCGAGATCCGAAAAACCCTCCTGTTGGATTTGTTCGCTGCCGATGGTGATGACTGGCGATGGCGTGGTGCCGCCGCGGATACGTGTTCCGGTAACGGTGACAGCACCCAACTCCGCGATTTTCTGAGTAGTCGTGGATGACGGCGGCTTTGGTTTCGATATACTTTTTTGATTAGCTTTCGTTGGCGGAGGCGCCTGCTTTAAAGCATAGGTCTGGCCGCTGACGCGCTCCCATGACAGCCCCGTCCCGGCGAGCAACTGCGTCAAAGCCTGTTCAGCACCGTAGCGACCGGAAATGCCTCGCCCCTGCTTGCCGGCGATCAGGTCGGGAGCGAACACCAACTGCCTGTCGCTTTGTGCGCCCCATGCACTGAGCACCGTGGACAGCGGGCCCGCGGGAATGTTGTATTGGCGGACCGATTCGGTTGCCGCAGCCGTTTGCGCCTGCGCCATAGGCACCGCGGCGTACAGTGCCATGCAAAGCGCCACGCATAGGGCATTCCCGACGATTCCCCGACAATACCGCTTGCCTGCTGTGTGCATGTGCTCCCCCTCTGTGTTGGTGAGCGCCAAGGCGGCGCCCGCCATAGGGGAAACAACTCAGCGGCGCGCAACCCTACCCGAGCTTGAATGACGTGCAGCGGGTTCAGCGCGGCATCAGCACGATCTCATGCGCGTCGCTGCGAGCCACGCGCACCGGGAACACCGCGGAAAGGGCCGCAGCGATGCTCGCGTTGTCGCCGGTACGGAAGCTGCCGCCTACGGGCAGATCGGCCAACCGTGGATCGCCCAGGCGCAGTTTGACCGCGGAATAGCGGTTGGCCTCGGCCACAGCCTGGGCCAGCGGCAGGCCACTGAAATCCAGGCGGCCGTGCATCCAACTGGTAGTGGTAGCCGGATCCACCCGACGCACGCGAATGCCGGAAACGCTTGCGCCATAACGGGCCTGTTCGCCCGGCACCAATCGCTTGCGTTGGTCTTGCGCGGCGACTTCCACCCGCCCTTGCAGCAGGGTGACAGTAGCCATGCCATCTTCGTTACGAACCTGGAACTGCGTGCCTAGATCGGTGACGCTACCTTCGGTGGTGGTGACGATGAAGGGGTGGTCGGCATCGTGCACGACCTCGAACATCGCCTCACCGTGCTGCAGCATGACCTCGCGCTGCCGACGGCTGTAGCGCACCTGCAACGTGGTCTGCGTGTTGAGGACGATCCGGGTGCCATCGGGCAACTGCTCGGTGCGTTGCTCGCCGAGCCCGGTGCTGTACGCCACCGGCGGCGTGTGCCTCATCAGCGGCAGCACCCATATACCGCCCACCAAGGCAATTGCCGCCAGGCTCGCCGCCGCCAGCAGCGGCCGCCAGCGCCTGCCGATCGCCTGCCGTGGTTTGGGCGCAGTGGCCGCCATCGCCGCAGCGGTCATCTCACGCATGCGTGCGGAATTTTGCAATGGTTGCCATTGTTCCCAGGCACATTCGGTTTCGGCGTAGGTGCGCGCATGCGCGTCGCTGAGACCGCGCCACGTCTCGAAGGCCGCCTCCTCGCTGCAGGCACCGTCGCGGCGCTTGGCGAACCAGGCTGCAGCTTCCTCGCGGATGGCGTCGTGGGTGGAGTCCATGCTGTTGCCAACACTCACAGGTTGAAATCCCCTACCTCTAAGCGACACTGGATGATCGCCTTGGCGAGATGCTTCTCGACCATCTTTACGGAAACGCCGCAGCGCTGGGCCACTTGGGCATTGCTCAACCCTTCGACGCGACTGAGCAGGAACACCGTGCGGCGCTTGTCCGGCATGCCGGCGACGATCGCCTCCAGCGCCTCCAGGTAGCGCTGCGCCTGCCACTGCCGCTCCACGCCCGGCACCTCCGAGGCGACGTCCAGCTCGGTGAAATCAGTGGATTGTTCGAGTTGGCGCAGCGAACTCCAGCGCCAGTGATTTTTAAGCACATTGCGCGCAATGGTGAACAACAGGCTGCGCAACGAGGCCGGCGGCTGGTCTTGCCGGTAGCGCATCAACCGGCTCCAGGATTCCTGCGCCAGATCGGCGGCATCCTGCGACTGCGCCAGGCGATGACGGAAAAAGTTCAACAGTTCGGCCTGATTCTCGCGCACGAAGGCGTCGACGTTGGCGTCGCTCGACGGCAACGGTTCCGCTTCCACCCAATCAGTGCAGGACCTTGACACGCTCGCGACCCTCGCCGTCGTTCGCTTCAATGCTTTCAATGTGCCGTCATGACGAAGCTCATGTCAATTGTTTGCCACGCAAAAAACCCCTCATAAGTGGAGGTTCTCGCCGTTCAGGAGTATGCCTGCGCGGAGTCCATCAGTAATAAAACACGCGAGGTCGGCTGTACCCTACCCCCCTTCTGGGTAGCCAAAACCAGCTGGTCTGACAGGCTCGGCACGAAGACCTTCAAAGCCCGCATTTGATCCAGGTGCTTTTGATCAACTTCAGCCGCCCGAACGAAAACCACTTCGTGCTGGCCTAGCCGATATCGCATCTCTCATCTCACGCCAATGCGCGTATTGCTGCTTCTTTACGGGATTTGGGTCTTCGTATCCTTGCAGCCAGAAGCGAAACCAGTCCAGATTTCTTTCGTACACCGCAAGCTTGTGCTTTGGCTGGAACTTCTGGTGCGGCTCGTTCGGGAACACGTAGAGTTCCGCCCGATGCTCGCGAATCAGCGGAATCTCGTAGTCCAGTGCGTACATGTATTCCTGTTCGGAATGCTGGAAGAGGATTGGCGCGCGGATCCTGTCCAGATTGAATGCCGGTGAGAGCGCCTTCCAGCGCATCGGTGTCTCACTTGGCGAACCCAGCCCCCAGTCCTTCCGCAAGTTTTTGAAGAACGCTTCGCCCTTCATGCTGCCGATCAGGTAATAGTAAGGCGACAGGACCGGGTTGGCGACCGATGCGGCCTTCAGTAGGTTCGACTTCATGACCACCCACATCGTCACCTCCCCACCGAAGCTCAATCCGCCCATGCCCACTCGCGCACGGTCGATCGCACCCTCCTTGGACAATAGATTGATCACGCTCGCCACCGCTGCCAGCCCCTCTCCATATCGCATGACCGGGTCCATCGTGTAACCAGGGCGTCGGTTGATACACAGCGCCGAAATGCCAGCCCGCACCAGGGAGGCCAACGGCCACTCATCCCCTACCCCACCCCGTATGAAACCAGTACAGCTGTAGTAGGTGATGAACAACGGCGCCGGCCTATCGCCGCTGCGTCGCGCCGACCAGAACTGACCCGTAAACCACCGCCCCTGCTTGTCCTTCCATCGCAGCAAACGCACGGGAACCTCAGCCATGTCCCTTGCGAGCGCCGTATTGGGATCGAACAGGACATGACGCTTCCCGCTTTTCAGATCGATCCTCTCCAGCCGCGGCGGACGATCGGGTTTCGCCGTTACACATACCAGCACCTCGGCCGACAAACCGCAGCTCGACGTTGGATCGCGCCCGCCGTTGATCAATCCCCCGGCCTTGACTATCGCTCGTACCTCTCCGGTCTTGACATTCCATCGAAGGATTGACTGTGACAGGCCCTGACGGGGATCGGTGACGGTGAACAACACTTCGTCATGCCCCGGACGCCACTGAATCCCCGTGATGGCCTTGCCCGTGCACAGTTCCGCCTCGCATTTGATTGCTCGCCGAGCATGTCCACCCGGAAGCGCAGACAACAATACGTCGGGCCGATACATCTGCCCCTCCTTTCTGTCGCCAATGCGTGTCAGCCAGGCCACCCTGCCGCCACGCGGGTCGGGAACCGACTTCCAGGGATCGCCTTCAACGCCTGCCTTGCCTGGAGCCAGGGATGGCACGGAAGGCACATCCGAACCGGCAAGCGCCCGTCTCGCTCCTGTGAGGCGGTCGATCTCCGTCCAATGGTCCGGCACGTCGGCCAGCAGGGGGACACGGTCGAACCAGACCTTGCCGAAGCGCTGCGTCGCCAAGCGCCCCCCGACATAGCCGGAACGGAAAAGCCCCTGACCGATCGGCACGGTGGCGTCGATATGGATGCCCTGGTCGTACTCGGCCAGTTCTGCCGACCGGACCTCCTCGCGGGTCGCACCGACGCTGTACCTGAGGACACGTCCGCCCTCGCCCAAGGTGAAATCGCGTACGTCCGCTGCGTCACGCGTCAAAGGTTCCGCGCTCGAGCCATCCGCCGCCGCGCGCCACACATCGATCTTTCCGTCGACCAGTGCGCGGTAGTAGATCCAGCGATTGTCGGGGGACCACACCACCTTTGGGGGCAATGACTCGCCCGCTGTGTCGCGCAGCGGAACGCCGCCATCGGCGACGCGCCTGGGCCATGGGTCATCCAGGCCCTGTACGTACCACACGGTGTCGTAGGTGTTACGCGCCACCGCCGCCCGCTCCACCCGGAACGCCACGCTGCGGCTGTCCGGCGACAGCGTCGGACTCGCGATATCGGCCACCTCCAGGAGTCGACGGGGCGAGACGGCGTCCGCATGGCAAACGGGCACGGAGGCCGCCAACAAGGCCCCTGCAACGAACATGGGCCACACGATGCACTTCAACATGGACATACTCACCTCTCTCCCAGCGACATGGAATGCCGAAATGCCGGCCGCAGCCGGCACCCAGCGGGAATCACCAATGCTTGGACACGGAAAGGCTCAGGAAGCGGCCGATCGCCGAGTAGTTGGTTGAGTCATAGGGCGCCACGTAGAGAGGCAATCTGACTTGGTACAACGGCGGATCGCGATCGAATGCGTTGTCAAGGGACAGGGCAAATACCATTCCCGACCAGACATCACCACGCTTGCCGGTGGCATAGCGAAGCGCCACATCGAACGTGGTAAACGAGGCGGATTTCACCTCGTCGACCCGATTAGTCACTCCGCTCCGATAGTTGGCAAAGAGCGAGGCGGTGAACCCTCCACGGTTCCAGACCGCGCCAACGCGACTACTGACCTTCGGCGGATTGAAGAGCGTGCCTGACAGTGCAAATGCCGGCTGGGTGGCAATGGTTTGCTGTGTGCTGTCCAGCCAGCTCGTCGATCCGCGCAGTGTCAACCCGCCTTGCCCTAGCTCCAGCCGATACGACCCCGACAGGTCAACGCCATGGATGTGCTGCCGGGCCACGTTGGCGTACTGCGTGTAGATGATCGCCGCCACTTTGTTTGGGTCATAAAGCGCCCCGACATAGTTGTAGAACGTCGTCGCGCTTGAGATGACATCCGCCTGTACCTGTGGCGTCGGCGCGACATCGACAAAGGGCGCATAGATCGCATTGCTCAATGCCTGGCTGGAATTGGCGATTGGCTGGATCACCCGATCGCGGTAGTCGATGCGAAACCAGCGCAGCTCCGCTTCCAGGTCGCGCAGAGCCTCGGGATGAAACGCCAACGACACCGACTGGGTGGTGGCCCGTTCCGGCTGGAGGTTCCTGTTGCCGCCGTCCAGAACCAGCACGGTGGCGTCGGCGGGATACCCGGCGCCGCCAAAGAAGCGCGGGGGAAACAGATACGCGTCCTGCGCGTAGTGCTGCTCGAAGAGCGTGGGTGCCTTGAAGGACTTGCCCCAGGAGGCTTTCAGGGTGAAATCGGGATTGGGACCATAGAGCACGCCCAACTTTGGCGTCGTCACACCGCCGAAGGTGCTGTAGTCCTCGCGCCGCACCGCGGCCGTCGCGTCCAGCCGCTGGATACCACGGACCGCTTGATCGGGCCCGATCAGCGGCAGATTGAATTCCGCATACGCGAACCTGACGCTTTCGCTGCCCTTAAAGGTATTTGCCATCGTGACGTGGTCGACATCGCGAAACTGGTTCTCCCTGTAGCCAATGCCGACCGCCAGCCGCGAATCACCCCCGGGCAACGGGAACAAGGGCCCTTCGGCGCCAATCTCATAACTACGGCTGTCGTTGCAGTAGCAGGCATCAGTGACGATCGCCGCGCCGGTGGCGATCACGGTCTGCAACCGGTACTCATGGTGGTCGCTCCTGCCAGACGTTGCACCGAGCGACAGAGACCAGTCGTTCGGCAGCCAGACCTCCAGGCTGGGCGAGACCAGGGTCGTCGTCGTGTCTGGCGTGGCCCGGCTGTGCGTGCCGCTGTAGTTGTACGACTGCAGTTGGTCGCGCGTGGTGCGCAGCGCGTCCAGACGCAGTTCGGCGAAGTCCCCGAGCGACTGGTGGGCGCTGAGCAGACCGCTGCGCAGGTTGCTGCCGGGATAAAGGGTCGAGGTCGTGGGATCGACCAGTTGCGTGGTGTAGCTGCGCTGACTGCTGTAGATGGGATCGATCGAGTCGTCCATGTACGTCGCGATCAACCCGCCACTGCGCCACGTCGTACCGGCAGTGATATCGTACTCGCGACCGACGAGCCCTCCTTGGGTCGCCTTGCCGAAACGCGTTCCGACGGTCACGCCGTCGAAATCGCGCTTGAGAATCACATTTCCAACACCGCCCACCGCATCGGATCCATAGATCGCCGAAGCGCCGTCGGCGACGATCTCGATGCGGTCTACCGCCTCCACCGGTATCGCGCTGATGTCCACCGCTTGGGTGAAGCCGCCGTAAGCCATACGGCGCCCGTTGAGCAGCGTCAGCGTGGCATCGGCCCCGAGGCCGCGAAGGTTCAAGCTCGATCCACCCGTCAGGTTCTGATTGGCGTTGCCCGCGCCAGCCAGGTTGCCAATGAGAACGCCGGGATTCTGTCCCCCAGAGAAATTCTGGGGGATGCTGCGGATCACCTCGCCAAGATCCGAGAAACCTTCCTGCTGGATCTGCTCGCTACCGATCGTGATGACTGGCGATGGTGTCGTACCACCGCGGATACGCGTACCGGTAACGGTGACGGTTTGCAATGTAGTCGGCTCGGGCTTTTGGTCTGCTTTCTGGCTCGTTGCGGAAACCGGCTTCGCCGAGCGACGTGGTGGATTCGGCGGTCCCTGCTTGATCACCACCGTTCCCGCATCGGTGAATTGATAGGTCAGCCCCGTACCCTTGAGCAGCACGTCCAGCACCGCACGTGGCGATGCAGCACCGTCGTAGCCGGATGCGGTGCGCCCTTGTACCAGTGATGGGTCGTACAGCACCTGCAGGCCGCTCTGCCCGGTGAACTGGTTCAGCGCCGCCCCCAGCGGACCGCTGGCGATATGGAAGCTCTGTGTGGCAGCAGCAGACTGGGCGAGTGCGCCCGGGCTTGCCATGGCCGCCGACAATGCAGCCGCCAGCAGCGTGACGCATAGTCGCGTGCGGCAACGATGCCTGTTATTTGATATGTGCATATCCCCTCCCCTTCGAGTTTGTCTTGCCGCGGACCGAGCCGCGCTCCCATGACAAGAACGACGTGGCGAAAGGAAACCCCTAGTCGAAGTCGAAATACAGTTTGGCCCATATCAACCCAGGCCAGCTGCGATGGTGCGCGCAACGCTTTCAGTTTGATCGCAGGTCAGTGCTTTTCGAGAAGAGATTTTGAAGCAACGCTCATCACCAACTTGCAAGCGGACATCAGCGGCGATGCAGGCGAACCTCGCCATTGCCGCGGTCATGTTCGGCGCGAATCGGGTAAACGCTCTGCAGCGCGCGCACCAATGCACTCGTGTTGCCAATGCGGAACTCACCACTGATCTTTAGTTGCGCCAGGGAAGGATCCGCGATGACCAGGCGATCGGGGCCGTAGCGGTTGGCCTCGGCCACGGCGTCGACGAGCGGCGTGGATCGGAATACGAGCCTGCCCTGCGTCCAGCCTGCGGTCATGGTTGGGTCGGCGCGCCCCCTGATCCAGGCTCCGTCACCAGCTACGATCTGTTCGCCGGCTGTAAGTTCGGCGGTGTTGCCGTCACGTGCAACCGCAACCGCGCCCTCAAGCACCGCGACCAGAGTTTGGGTACCGCTGTCACGCACATCGAAGCGTGTGCCGATATCAGAGATGGTGTTGCCACCGGCCTGTACCACGAACGGGCGATCGGCGTCGTGAGTCACCTCGAACATCGCCTCACCCCGACGCAGCCGTACGCGTCGAGTGTGCCGAGTGAAATCGACATCAAGCAAGGTATCGGTGTTGAGCACGAGTCGAGAGCCATCCGCCAACACCACGCTGCGCTGTTCGCCATACGCCGTGGCGTAGCTGCTGACGGAGCTGCCACCAACGAACCACCAGGTGACAAAACCGGCACACAACACCACTGCTGCAAGCGAGGCGACTGCCAGCCAACGCAGGCGGCCCTTGCGACTGGGAGTGGATTGTGCGGATCGCCTCGCTTCCCGCCGCCACTGCACGATCTCCGGGTCCTCGGCGAGCTCATCCAGGCTGCTCCAAAATTGTTCCGCCTGGGCGTAGGCCTCCGCATACGTGGTCTGCGCCGTACGCCACGCGTCGAACTCGTGGCGCTCCGCGGCCGAGCAATCGCTGGCACGCAATCGCGCAAGCCAACGCTCGGCCTGGCAGTGAATTGCCTGCACATCGTGTTCGCGGTCCATGGTCATTTAAACGTTCTCCCGCGGTGTTCCCCTATCGCGCAGCGGCAAACAGCAAGCGCATGGGCGATCTGGTTCTCGACGGTGCGTTCGGAAGTGCCAAAACGGCGTGCGATATCGCGATAGCTCAGGCCCTCGAAACGGTGCAATACGAACACCTCTCGGCAACGCGGCGGCAACGTGCGGATGGCCTGCTTGATCAACCCGAGATCCTGCCGACCAGCCAACAGACGGTCCGGCTGAGGCTCGCTTGAGACCAGCTCCTGGCCGTCCAGCGAACAGTGATCTTTGCTGTGCTGCACCTTGGCACGGCGCCAGCGATCCGCAACCACGCTGGAAGCCACATGAAAAAGCAGCGCCCGCACTTCGCCGGCGTCGCCAATACCCCGATAGCGCAGCATGCGTAGGCAGGTTTCCTGGACGGCATCGTCGGCAGCGTCGGCGCTGCCTAGCTGGCGTTGCAGGTGGCGCCGCAAGCCCGGGATCAGATCCTCCAGCAATCCGACGAACGGCGCATCACCGGCTACCGATGTGGCATCCGACGTGATCCGATCAGTCTGCGCGAGGCCATGACGTAGGGTCAGCATGATTGTTATGTAGCAGGTCCGGGGCCGCAACGGTCAAGTCTCTGTTTTCCCCTATGCCGAAGCTTGTTTGTAAGGTACGTTCTCGGCACGTAGACCTTCAAGGCCCATCCTGTCCAAGTGTTTCTGGTCAAATTCAGCCGCCCGAACGAGTGCCACCAGGCACCGATTTCGCTGATGCCGCGTCTCTCATCTCTTGCCAGATGCGGTATTGTTCGACCTTGTCTGGACTCGGATTTTCGTACTTCTGAAGTCAGAAGCGAAACCAGTCCAGGTTGCGCTCGTAGGCAGCCAGCTTGTGCTTCGGCTGAAATTTCTGGTGGGGCTTGTTCGGGAAGACATACATGTCCGCTCGATGATCGAGCAGCAGCGGTATCGCATAGTCAAGCGAGTACAAATACTCCTGCTCGGGCATCTGCAGCAGCAGCGGGGCGTGAAACTTGTCTAGATCGTATGCTGGCGAGAGGATGTGCCATCGTAAAAAAGGTGAATTGAAAAAAGGTGTCATGAAAAAAGGTGTCAGGGACAATTCAGCATGATCGGCAGGACGAGCAGCGTCGGAATGTGCAAATTGCACCGAACACCATCCCCGGCCCCTGGAGGATCATGATCCTTCGCTATCAACAACGCCCGCATAAGCCAGAAGTGCCGTCATCAATAACCAAAAAACTGAAACGAGCCACCACGAAAAATAGGCGACTGGGGCCAATCCTGCCAAGGCACCGCAGAAGCTCCAGTAATTTTTTTCATATTTAGTCGTCGGCTGGCCTGCGGCGCGCTCGACGTGCACAGTGCTTGCGCCACTTGCGGCGTCTGCCTCAGCGGGAGCATTCGCCGCCGATAGCGAAGATGCTCCGGCAATCTCCCCTCCGCGATCCAGGAACTGCTGAACATAGATATTGAGGTCGAATGCATGAGCCGAAATAATCTCGGAAGCAGGAACGATGATGTCGAAGTTTTCCCGCCTGAAGCTTTGTTGGGAACCGCTGGCGTGTAACCAACTGTAGTCGGTCATGTCTTCGAACTTCTGGTCATTATCCCTATAGCCGGAAATTAGTGGCTCGATCCTGACCCAGCCCCTCTTACCTCGCGAAGCATTAGCCTCAAGCGAAAACCCCACATAAATTTTTTGATACCAGCGTCAGCATTACAGGCAAATTTCGAGCGCTGGTGATCAGGAGAAACTCTTCAAGCTCACCGAGACAACTCAGCCACAAATACTCTAATCCGCGGCTCCCTTATGTCCATTTTTGAGTGCGGCCAATTCCAATGCGAGCCGAAGTCGCTCACTGGCCAGTGCCAGATTTGACTCGATTACCGCACGGAGCGCGGACTCGCGCTGCTCGCTTGAGAAATAAAGCAGAAGTACCACCCGCTCACGCGGCAACAGGCGCCACGCGATTTTACGCTCCAGGTCGTCGTAACAATACCCCTCGCCACTCAATGCTCCCTGTGCCCAATCGGCCACGGCAGGCGTCACAGACGCCCCGATGGGTTGGTTATCACCGTCGCCCCACAGCAAGCTCACCTTTTTGCAGGCGGGCCATGTAACCACGTTCTTGACAATCAGGCTGGCTACTTCCAGCGGTGTGGCCGCCTCCATCAGTCGACGTGCCCACTTCATCTGTTCGGTCTCACCCATGACGGACAGCCGCTTGGTACGCAGTTTCTTGCGCTCTGCCAACGCTTCCGCGCTTTTTCCCCTCGCACGAATTTCCCATTGGGTCTTCGCCTCACCGTGTGAAATGGGCGAGTCACTTCCAAGCAGCCATTTTTGCTGCGTCTGGTCTGCAGGCAGCGCACGATCAAACAAGAATCCTTGTCCATACGTGCAGCCCATAGCCTCCATCACCTGCAGCTGCGCGTCGCGTTCGATGCCTTCAACCACTGTTTCCAGCCCGATCGATCGAGACAACGCGAGGATTCCGGTCACCATTTTTTGGTCCTGCGCACTGGTATCCACGTGGCCGACAAAGGACTTGTCAATCTTGATGATGTCGACCGGCAAGCGATGCACGTAGCTGAGCGACGAGTAGCCCGTACCGAAATCGTCGATGATGATGGCTACACCGAGGGCCTTGAATCTATTTAGCATGGCTACGCTGCCGTCGATATCCGCCAGCAGGTGGCTCTCGGTGACCTCCAGAGCGAGACGTAGGAACTTCGCTTTCATGCCTGGTGCGGCCATCACTTGACCCATTCGCTCAGCAAGATGGACATCCTGCAACTGAATGGCAGAAACATTGATGGAGATGAATAGTTCAGTCGACACCAGCCGATCCCAGATGGCGGCCTGTCGTGCCACTTCCTGTATCACCCAGTCTCCGATCGGAACGATTAGTCCCGTCCTTTCTGCCAGCGCTATGAACTGATCCGGTGGAATGTTGCCCAGTTCCGGATGGACCCAACGCAGGAGTGCCTCGAAGCCCCTGAGCGTACCGCTCTTGAGTGCCAAGATCGGCTGGTAGTGCAGCACCAATTCGCCACGTTCGATGGCGCCCTGAAGGTCCTGTTCAAGCCTGAGCTTTTCCCGCTTGGTCTGCAGCATCTGCGGTGAAAAGAACATGACATTCGTGTCCTTTTCGTACCGGGCGAGGTCCACTGCCACCAGCGCCTTGTCGTTCAGATCTGTCGCAGCCTGCCCGTCGTCCGGGAAAATTGCGACGCCGACCTTTGGCACAAGATTGACCAAGCCATGTTCCGTCGAAACGGTGAGTTGCTGAAGTCGTTCCACCAGGGCGTCCAGAGATTGCTCGACCGTGCCCAGCGTGTCGACATTTCCTATGAGGAGTGCGAAGCGCGCTCCGAAGAGCACGCCAGCCCCCTTGTCCAGGTCGTGTCTAGTCGATTCGCACGCTGCCTGCACTTCTTGCCCGACCAACTCGAACATGACGTTGCCCACGGTCGAACCCCAGTGGCCAACGATGCTCTGGAAATCCACGTCCAGCACGCCGACAGCCAGTCTTTTGCCGTCGGCTGTAGCCCGATCAATCGCAGCCTGCAAGAGCAGCATCGACTGCTTCTCATTGGGCAGCCCGGTGGCTTGATCGAAATCACTGACCTGCGCCAACTGCTGTTCGGTTTCGATGAGATGCAATCCGAACGCGGCGTCATGGGCCAACTGTTCGAGGATTTGCATCTCCTCGGCCTCAAAATAATCCTCCTCGGGCGCACCAAGCACGAGAATGCGACGCTGCCCCGAAGGGGTCTTTCCCAGTGGCAAGGCCAATGACGAGCCAATACCCATCTCCCGCGCGTAAGCATGCAGAGGTGCAGTAGATGGGTCCGTGCAGAGGCGATTGTTCACCGAGGCCAGCCCTGTCCAAGCAGCCTCCGCCGATGGGGCCTGGGCCCGGTCGGATGGGCAGTCCAGCGACCAGATCAGCGCGCTACTGGCCAGTTCAGTCGGCAACGGCCCTTCCCAACAGACAGGCCGAGCCACGTTGGTGGCCGGGTCAAGTTCGCTAATCCACGCCTGCCGCATACGACCGACGTCGCACGCGATTCGACAGATGTCCCGCATCAGCTGCGCAGCGTTTTCGCGTCGAACAATGGCGACATTGATCGCCGCCAGCATCGCATGTAAGCGATTGGCACGACGCTCGGTCTCCAGATGCCTGAGGTTCTGCTGAGTCTTTTGATCGATCTCCTGCGCCATGTCGTCGAACGCGGCGGCTATCCGGGCAAATTCATCCGTGCCGTGTTGCAAACCTGTGCGCGCTCCCAAGTGCCCCAGTGCCACGGCCTTCGCCGCATCAACCAACGCTTGAGTCGGCCGAATGAACTTGTTCACAATCAGCCAGCGAAGCAGGACAAGTACAACGATCAACGCTGTCACGAGGAAAAGCACGTCACGATAAAAGTCCCGCCACGCTTCATCGTACAGGTCCCGCCGTGTGACCCCGACCAGTACACCACTAAACGTTCGGTGGTTGCCGAGCCGGGCCATGGCAAGCAGCCCTTTCTTGGTGGACAAGACGATCGGTCTTACTGCCGCGGCGAGTCGTCGATGCAGGTTCTCAGTGCCCAGCTCATCCTTGATGATCGCCCATCGTGGCGCATTCACCCCATGCACTGCTTCACTGACATGACCACCGGCTTCAATGGTAATGATGTTCAGCTTTTCCCGCGACAATGCGAAGGGAATGTCGTGGAAGACATTGAATTCACTTGCAGCATAGATGAGCTCGGGGACCGAGTCGCCAGAGCGAATAACATGCAAAACGATCTGACGCGGCCACTGTGCATCGCGGAAGCTGATCAATGCGCTGGAGGTCCCTCCAGGCACGTGCAAGGTGTCCTGGATCAAACCGATGGGCACGGCTGTGACTACGTTTCCTGGCTTTGCCAGCGCACAGACAACTTGACCATTGCTGCGAAGAAGTCCCACATCGGTGTATGCGGGGTTCTTCAGCAAATTATCCATCGCGCCGGAACATCCTTGCGATTCCTGCGACCGATCACGCTGGACAAGATCACGCTCAGCCAGATGCAGATCAGGCAGGGCATCCTCCATGGCATCGGCAAAGGTACGCTGGGTTTCGGCAAGAGCCGAGACCAGTTCGTCATGCGCCATGCTCCTGGCGTGGCGCATGTTGCCAATGGCGTGGGCAACGCCGAGCGCAAATCCCGGCAATACCGCGAGCAGTACGACGGCCAGCACACGCCCACGCATGCCATGGAAGAACAGAAATCTTGCCATTTGCATGCTCCTTGCCTGAGTTGGTAGTGGGAAACGAGACCGAGAACAGTCCAGTCCAGCCCGTTCAGATTGGGCTATGGGCTGTCAATAGGCTGTCAATCGTGCTAGCCGGGGGCTCGTCAGTCGATAATCTGACTGGGTATGTTCCGAGGGTAATTGCATTGATATTGCCGCCGACCCACCCGCCGCAATGCTCCGAACTTAAGCCCCCCGCACAATTAGCAGCACAGCTTGTAAGCAAAATACGTATGCGGCTTGATTCGTGGAAATCGCGGATAGCTGCGACCCGACTGTATGCGACAGCGCGTACGTGCGATGACGTTGAGCACGCTGGTGAGCGCGTCCAGGCACGCGCTCGCGCGCAACCGGCAGCCGACGAGTATCGGTCGGAGCGCGCCGATCGCGTAGGTGCGGTTGGGACGGCTGGCCGCTTGGGCCGGCGGCGTATCGTCGGCCGGTAGGGTGGCGGTGAGCAGTGCGTGCAGATTGTCGGCGAGGACCTTGGCCGCGAAATCCTGCTGGAAGGCCAGGTGGGTCAGCCCGGTCGCGGCCTCCAGGCGCAAGCGATGCTTGATCCGTTTGAAGGCCTCTTCGACGCGCCAGCGGCGGTGGGACAGCGCGCCGAAGTCGGCAGCGGGATAGTGTGTCTCATCGAGCAACGGGGTCATCAGGATGCGCACCGAGCCAGTCGGGTCAGGGCGGTGAAGGCGACCAGGCGCCGCCGATACACCTGCGTTCGCCCTGAGCGCAGGCTCGCCGGACGCTACTGCCTTCACCGCCGCGGCAGCAGCGCACGCAAACCCGCAATGCTGCTGTCCAGGCGCCCACCTAGGTTGAGTGCCTCCAGCGCAACGATCTGCTGACGAGCCTCGTCGTGCCGGCCTTGCGCGGCCAGCATGCGCACGAGGGTGATGCGGTAGGCCGGCTCGTTGGGCGCGCCCTTGACGGCATCGGCGGTCATGCGTTCTCCCAGCGTGTGGTCGTCCAGCACGTTCCAGGCGTAGTCGCCGTACATTGCCAGCAGCCGGGCACTCGGGTCGGGATGGGACAAGGCGGCCAGGTAGGCCTGGACCATGCGCTGCTTGGGCAGGTCGCAGCGGTGCTCGCGATCGCATTGGGTCAGCGCGCCGAGCGAGCTTTCATCCTGCACGCCGGGTTTGCGCGCCTTCAACTTGGCGATCAGGCTGTCCCACCAGGCGTCCTTGAGCGGCACGTGCATGCGCGAGTTCATGAAGATCAGCGCCTGCTCGGGCAGGATCGACGATTCGGGCAGCGCGCCAGCCTTTTCCAGCGGCGCGTAGGCCAGCTTGGTGAACGGCGAGGCGGGGTCGTAATGGGAATAGATGATATAGGTGCGGCCCAGTTCGTACTGCGCCCGCGGCGAGTCGGGCGCGCGCGCCGCGAGATCCTGCGCCAGGCGAAGCGGGTTGCCCCAGGCGTAGGCGGTAAGTGCGGTCAGCGCGGTCCAGCACAGCAGCAGCGCGCCGAGCAGCACATGCCGGGGCAGCGCCAAGGACGCCGTGCTGGGCACCGCCAACAGGGGCACCACGGCGAGCAGCAGGCCGAAGCTGGCGAAATAATTGCGGTGCTCGTAGATCAGCTCCAGCGGCAGGATGGTACCGGTGAGCAACTGGCAGCCGAGGAACAGGCCGATACCGAGCGCGGCCAGCGGTTGGCGCCGGCGCAGCCAGAACATCAGCGCGATCAATGCGGCAAGCAACACGCTGCTGGCCAGTGTGCTCCACGGCGTCAGCAGCCCGGTCGAAACATGGAAATTGTCGTGATAGAACGACAACGCGTCCGGCGTCGGCAGCAGCGTCCAGCCGATGTAGTCGGCCACGATGCGCGCCTCGCTGAGCAGGCGCGTGCCCAGGGTGAAATCGCGGCTGGCCCAGGTTTCCGGTTTCAACACGCCCGGCAGCAGCCATGCCACACCGAGCACCATGGGAACCACCAGCACCAGCAGGAACAGGCCGAGGATACGGCGGTCGCGCCGGGGTTTCGCGTCGTGCAACGCTGGCGCCGGAAGCGAGTCGGGCGCGCTGCGGCGGAAGTCGAACAAGGCCCATTCGACCAGCAGCGCGTAGAGCGGCAGCATCACCGCCGTTTCCTTGGCCAGCATGCCAACGATCACCGGCAAGGTGACGCTGGCCACGCAGAGCACGAAGCCGCGCCTATTCGAGGCGAGGCGCCGTGGTGGCGCCGTTCCCCGCCCGGTGGCCCGGGCCATGCCGAGCATGCGCTGGCGCCCGGCGACATAGCCGAGCAGCCCGAGCAACACGAACAGGTTGGCCATGCTCTCCATGCGCTGCACCACGTACAGCACCCCGGTGAGGTTGATCGGCAGCAGCATCCAGCCCGCAGCGATCAGCGCGGCAATGACGCCGATGCGTTGGTCATCAACCCCCCGTGCACCCGTAGGAGCCCGCTCGCGGGCGATGCCCTTGTCGAGGTCTTGTTCGTGCTCGTTGAAAGGCATCGCCCGCGAGCGGGCTCCTACAGGGAGGCATTGCAATAGCGCGCGTGCCAGCAAAAACACCAGCAGGCCGTTCAGCAGGTGAATGACCAGGTTGGTCAGCTTCATCCAGTACGGGTCGAGGCCGCTGGCCAGGTAATTGACGGCGAAACTGAGCGAGGCCAGCGGCCGCTTGAACTCGCTGGAGGGTGAGGAGAGTGCGGCGCCCACCAGCGAGGCGAGGCTGGCGTCATGCGGTTGCACGCCGTGGTTGTCGACGATATTGGGGTAGTCGTCGAACAGGAAGCCACCAGAGAGGCCGGGCCAGTACACGGCGACGGTCACGGCGAATGCGGCAAGTAGCCACCAGCCACCCAGCCGACTACGTCTTGCGGTTCGTTTCATCAGTTAAGCGAGCTCATTGGGATGTTCGGCGACGCCGTTTGTCAAAAGTCGCAGCTCACGACATCTCGCGCCTGTCGTCGTTGCCGACGTCTGATGTCAGTGAGGCATCGCATGCGAGCAACGCAGCAGCACGGCGACATCGGCATCGCTGTCAGGGTGGTGGGTGCCCCGCGCGCGGCTGCCACAGAGAATCGCCCCGGCCGTGCTGTAGTCGACAGCGATCAGCCCGAGAAAACGGCGCACGGCGCGCTGGGTGTCATGGTCAATGCGGGTCATGTCAATGCGCTCGGACAGACATAGGCGAATGCGGGGTGTCATTCGAGTCACGGTCACTTGTTTTGTAGTCGGCCTGCGCGATACACCTCGCGCCGATTGCCAATCTTGATCACGAGTACGCGCAGCACATCGTCCTTTATCTCGCACACGATGCGAAAGTCACCTGCTCGGTAACGCCACAAGCCACCCAGCGGCCCCGTCAGCGCCTTGCCGGTGCTGCGCGGGTTCGTCGAACTGGCTAAGCGTTCACGCAAAAACGTCGTGATGCGCTTGGCGGCTTGTCGGTCGAGCTTGGATAGCTCTTTCTTGGCGGACGCGGTCAGTTCAATTTGCCAAGCCAAGCTCGTGCTCCACATCGTCCAGCGTGAAGACGGCTTCCTGACCCTTGCGGACACGTTCCAGGACGTCGGCGGCAAGGTAATAATCTTCCATGTCCTCCAGCCCGCGGTCGATGATTTCGCGCAGGTAATACGCTTTGGTGCGCCCGGTGTGTGCGGCCAGGGCGTCCAGTCGCTTTTCAGTTTCAGGTGCTATCCGAATTGAGGTAGCCATCGGTGCGAGATCCATGTGAATGCGTGTATTCATCATATCACACGCATTGGCGACGGCATGCTGGCATCGCCCGGCTGCACGCCGTGGCTGTCGACGATATTGGGGTAGTCGTCGAACAGGAAGCCGCCGGAGAGGCCGGGCCAGTACACGGCAAGGGTCACAGCGAACGCGGCAAACAGGATCCACCATGGCAAGGTAGAGCGTCGGGCTGATAGGCGCACTAGCGGGTGCAGTTCGGGTCGGGGACTGGATGTGCAGTATTGGTGTTGCCGGCCTTGGCGTCGAGGTTCAGTTGCTGGCGGAGGTGGGTCAGTTCGTGTGGCCAGTAGTTTTCCCGCAGGAGTACCCAGTGGTGCAGCATCGGCATGCCGAACCCCGGCGGCGTGGCGTGACTCTGCACTTGCCGCTAATGATCGAGCAGACGCAGGCCTTGCGCCGGGTAACCGTGTGATCCCAGGTTGGCGCCGGTCCCCACCCGGTGGCCTGGGTCATGCCGAGCATGCGCCGGCGCCCGGCGACATAGCCGAGCAGCCCGAGCAGCACGAACAGGTTGGCCATGCTCTCCATGCGCTGCACCACGTACAGCACCCCGGTGAGGTTGATCGGCAGCAGCATCCAGCCCGCAGCGATCAGCGCGGCAATGACGCCGATGCGTTGGTCATCAACCCCCCCTGCACCCGTAGGAGCCCGCTCGCGGGCGATGCCTTTGTCGAGGTCTTGTTCGTGCTCGTTGAAAGGCATCGCCCGCAAGCGGGCTCCTACGGGGAGGCATTGCAGTAGCACGCGCGCCAGCAGAAACACCAGCAGGCCGTTCAGCAGGTGAATGACCAGGTTGGTCAGCTTCATCCAGTACGGGTCGAGGCCGCTGGCCAGGTAATTGACGGCGAAACTGAGCGAGGCCAGCGGCCGCTTGAACTCGCTGGAGGATGAGGAGAGTGCGGTGCCCACCAGCGAGGCGAGGCTGGCGTCATGCGGTTGCACGCCGTGGTTGTCGACGATATTGGGGTAGTCGTCGAACAGGAAGCCGCCGGAGAGGCCGGGCCAGTACACGGCAAGGGTCACAGCGAACGCGGCAAACAGGATCCACCATGGCAAGGTCGAGCGTTGGGATGGTAGATGCATTAGCGGGTACTGCTCGGGTCGGCGGCTGGCTGTGCAGTATTGGTGCCGGCGGCCTTGGCGTCGAGGTTTAGTTGATGGCGCAGGTGGGCCAGTTCGTGTGGCCAGTAGTTTTGGCGCAGAAGTACCCAGTGATGCAGCATCGGCATGCCGAAACTTGGTGCCGTGACGTCAGCCTGGATCGCCCGATAATGGTCGAGCATGCGCAACCCCTGCACCGGGTAGCCATCGGCGCCCAGTGAGGCGGCAGCCGTCAGCGCCAGGCCAGGGTGCACTTGCAGGTCGAGCGCCTGGATGAAATCGGCAAGGGCCAGATCCGGCTGATGCCGAGCCAGCGCGATGGTTCCGCGCAGATAGGTCAGATCTTGTTGGGGTCCGGCGGCCGACAGCTTTGGATTGCGCAGCCCCGCGTTGACCAGATCGAGCAGATCCGCTGCGTTCAGGCCGTGGCATTTACCAGCTACCGCCATCGGCAGCGTCTCATCAAACCAGTGCACAAAAAGTGCACCGGAGTTCGGGCTGCCGAGCATGGCGGTGCGCGCCGCGGCGAGATCATCCGTGCTCACGCCACCGGTCATGCAGCGTGCGCCGATTAGGTTGAGCGCAAGCTGGGGCTGGTCAGGTTGCAAGGCGAGCAAGGCCCGCAAACGGCGGACGGCATCGGCGGGATGTCCGGTTTGCATCTGGATCAGTGCGGCATTGGCCTGGGCGCGCGGTGACTCCGGGTTGATTTGGGCCCACACCAGCGCCTGCGTTTGCACGTTGCCCCAGACCTCGCTGCGCGCCCGGGTCATCCCGGCCAGAGTGAGCGGCAACGCCAGCATGAGGGCGTATTTGAGTAGCGACAGGCTGCGCGTGTCGGCCAGCCACAGGCCAAGCGGCCAGAACATCAGCAGTGCGGGCACATAGTTGCGGTGTTCGAAGTACAGCTCCAGCGGAAGCGAGCTGGATTCCAGCAGCTGACCGGCGAAGTAGAACAACACGGCCAGCGCCAACGCAGGGTGGCGTTTGCGCCAATGCCAAGCCCCCGCGATCAAGGCAAACACGCCCAGCAATGCCGGCAACGTAGTCGCCGGATGTATCCAGGAGGTAGACGCGGCGTACTGGTCGTTGAACAGCCCGCTCGAAAACGGTCGCGGCAGCCACAGTAGCTTGAGGTAATCCAGCAACACGCGTGGTTCGGTCAGCAACCGCTGGCCGATACTCCACGGGCGGGCGCCGACGAGGCTGCCCACGAGCAGGCCGTGCACGCCGACATACAGCAGATAGATACCGATGGCCGCCGCGGGAATGATGCCGAATACCAGCATCACGCTGCGATGGGTGCGGCGCGCGCTGTCGCTTGCCAGCGGCTGGTGCGGAGTCAGCAAGATGACCTCAATCAGTAAGGCATACAGCGGCAGCAATGCGCCGTTGGCTTTGGCCAGTACGCCCAGCACGGTAAATCCGCCCAGGCCGAGTACGCTCCATCCCAGGCCGGTTTTGATCTTGCCGGCCATCAGCAGTTTGCGCCCATGCAGCCAGAGCATCAGCCCGGCCATCACGCAGGTGGCTGGCAACATCGCTTCGCGTTGCACGATATACAGCGTGGTGGACACCAGCAGCGGATGTAGCAGCCACAACGAAGCGCCAACCAGCGCCGCCCGCTTGCAGCGTCGTTCATCGAGGGCCAGCAGACGCCCCAGTTGGGTCAACAGCGCGTAAAGCAGCACGCCGTTGAACAAATGCAGGATCAGACTGGTGCGCTTGAACGGATAGGGGGCAGCCGGCCAGTTGCGCGCATCCAGCAGAAACGACAGCAGAGTGAGCGGGCGACCGGTGGGGTCGGCGGTGCCCGAGGTGAGGTAGCGCCAAAAGGTGGGCCAGTGATCGGTTGGGCCGGTCGCGCCCAGCGCGGGCAGGTTGGCGAAATCGTCGAACACGAAGCCGCCATGCAGGCCGGGCGCATACGCCCAACCGGCCAACAATAATATGCCGGTTACGAGGAGTGAAAAAAGGAGGTGTTTCCGCAAGATCACGTCACGCTTTTCAGAGAGAACAGGTGCAACAAACGAAAGGCCGCACAGGGCGGCCTTTCGAGATACATCAACAGCGGTTGACAGCTATCAACGGCAGGTTGACGGCAGATACTTGGGAGAAACCGCCGTAGTACCGGCTTTACAAGACCACTTGAGGTTACCGCCAACAATCTCGATTGGCGAGAGCGAAACCATATCGCCATTGATCGCCGTATTGGCCTTGTGGCCACCGGTGTCGCTAAACGTAGCGGTAATAACACCCGTACTCGGAGTGATCGCTACGCCGCTGACGTAGCTGCCACTGATTGAGGCGGCGACCGGGAGGCCTGCGGAGACTTGGGTCGACGGGAATGTCCCGTGATTGCTGTAAAACTCGGTGACGGCGACCTTCGCACCGTCCATCAGGGTTACGCCTTCCGTCACCTGTGAGCGGATCAGATAGTCCTGATACGCCGGAATCGCGATCGCGGCCAGGATCGCGATGATCGCGACTACGATCATCAGTTCGATCAAGGTAAAGCCTTTCTGCATCTTCTTCATGGTGGTTCCTCTTCGATGGTTAGCTAACCGTTGATGCCCCCAAGTCCGACAGGCTGCTAGGCAGGATCGGACCCCATACTCGTGGTCAGGAACGACCAGGAAGCTCGTGGCAGGGTAATGCAGGTTGTGTGCCATTGCTGCTGCCGGTGTATTCCTGCGTACCGCAGGTCCAGCGATTGTGCCGTTCGTGACGAAAGGCCGCAAGTGTTGGTGTAGCAGGTGTCGCACTGTCTCGGTTGTGGCCACAACGCCGGTCCGAGAGCTGGCGTAGCTGGTCAATTAGTGACGTATTTGGTCAGTTTATGAACGTGGCAGCCGTGTGTGGATCACGAACGGCATGAGGTGGGCAGGTACTTGGGATTGACCGTGCTTGGCGTGCACGTCCAGAGGATGCTGCCACTTTGGGTGATTGGTGACAACACAACATATTGGCTGCTGGAACGGATGGCCGTATTCGCTCCGGGGCCATCGAACAAGACCATGATCCGGCCGTTGGTGACGGCGACGCTGGATACGTAGTTGCCCGTGATGGAGGCACTTTTAGGGAGTCCGGCAGATCCGTTGTTGGGTGGCAAGCGCCCGGTGTTGGAAACAAAGTCCCACTCGGCAGTCTTCGCGCCGCTGGCCAGCATGAACCCCTCGGACACCTGCGCCCGAACCAGGTAGTCCTGATACGCGGGGATGGCGATGGCGGCGAGGATGGCGATGATCGCCACGACGATCATCAGTTCGATCAAGGTAAAACCGGCGGATTGGCGCTGGCGTGCCATGGTGGATTTCCCCTGGAGTACGCCAGTGGCAAGCACGTTGTGTACCAGCGCGGGCGAGGTAACGCGCGCCAGTTCGGGTTTTTGCAAGTGGGCTCACTCATCCGGTGTGCCGATGCCGGAGCCCTCGATACTCACTTTCGCCGCGCGCTGCGACCGCCACCACAACGCGCTGCCGCACAGCGTCGTCATGGCCAGCAGTATTTCGAACGGACGAAACGGGATGGAATAGCGTGGCTCGGCCTGCAGCGTCGAGTAGACCAGGGTCACGAAGGCCGCAAGGCATATCACGGTGACCAATGCTGCATGGCTTCCCGGCCATTTCCGAGGCAGCGCGTGCTGCCAGCGCGGCCAGATGAAGAGCAGGCTGGCCAGTGCAAGCAGCATCAGTACGGTGTTGAGTGCATGGCAGATCGCGGCGAGCGCCATCCACGCCGGCTGGGTTTGGAAGGGTGAATTCCCGGTCAGATAGACGAAGATGTCGCCTTGTCCGATTTCTATGCTCCAGCCCCAAAAGAGCGCGGGTTTGTCGATCAGATACCAGCGTGCAAACTGCAGCGGGTGTTCCGAGAAACGTGCGAGGATGGATTCCACGCCTTGCAATGGCGACGTTCGCAGTAGGGCGTAGTCGTTGTCTACGGCTTGAAGGATGATCCTGGCCCTGGCTTTCGCGGCGGCGTCGCCGAGTACCGAGTTACGCCAGGCGGATTGAAATTGCGGTCTGCTGCCTTGCGCGAGATTCTGCAGCGCGCGAGCCGTCGACGAGTTGTCGGCAGCGGGGGCAACGACGGCCGCATTGCGCACGGCCCACGCGCTCGGTAGTACCAACGCCCCTGCGGCGAGCGCGACACATAGCTTGCGCGGGGCCAGCCTGCGCCACGCCAGTAAGGCTGCCAGCAAGACACCAACTGGCAGGAGTACGGCGTTGGTCAGCGCTGCCGCCCCAAGCGTCAGCCCTGCAGCCAACGCACGCCATGAACTGCGCCTTTGCAAGGCGCTGGCAACGGCCAGCACGCCCAGGGCCACCAGGAAGCCGAACAAGGTTTCGCTGAGCAGATAGTCGTTGATCGTGATGCTGTGCGGCCACAGCGCCATCGTCACGCCAGCGGCGGCAGCCCAGCGCAGCGGCAGCCAGTGTCGTCCCAACTGGGTGGCCAGGGTGACAGTCAGCGCGCCAAGCAAGGCCTGGCTGAGCAACACCGCTGCATACCATGCGGCACCGGTGCCCAGCATCTTCATCCACAGCGCCAGAAAGACCGGATAGCCGGGGTCACGGTAATTGTCGGGGTGGATCACGGCGGCACCGGGGAGGTCTTTTGCAAAGACGCCATGGTTGGCCAGGTTCAACGCGTAGGCGTAATACTGACCGGCGTCACCGCGCACCGGAATGGGCACCACAGCCTGCGTGACATAGTACCAGCGCAATCCGGCCGCGAGCAGGAAGACCGCGAACAGTACCAGCCATCCATGCCAGCGCTTGAAGTGTTCGCTTTCGCTCGTGATCATCGGTCGCTTGCAGTCTTGTTGGGGTGCCTAGTATGCATGGCCTGCAGCACAGCGGGCTCGCGCGGTTATGGTTCAAGCATGAGCGATAGCTGCGATACTGCCTGGAACGAATGGAGGCGATGGCGATGGCGAAGCGCAGTAGCACCAGAAGGCTTCTGCTGCTTGGTTGGGCCTCTCGTTTTGTCAGGTGAAATCAGAGAAACCAATTGCAGTGATGACAAACGTATGAACCCCGCAGCCTATCTGGAGATGGCCAACACCGAGTCCGCGCACTGGTGGTTCGCCGCCCGGCGCGACATCCTCAACCACCTCATCGGGAAATTCGGGTTGCCGGCTTCGGCGCGGATACTGGAGGCCGGGTCGGGTACCGGCGGCAACCTGGCGATGCTGGCGGCACACGGCGAGGTGAGCGCGATCGAGATGGACGAGGTCGCCTGCCGGATCGCCAGCGAGAATACCGGCGGCCGTTTCGATCTGCGGCGTGGCTGCTTTCCAGACGACATTCCGTTCAAGGGCGAGACGTTCGACCTGATCGGCATGTTCGATGTGCTGGAGCATGTGGAACAGGACGTCGAAACGTTGCGGGCGCTGCGGGGTTTGCTGGCGCCCGGCGGGCGCATGTTGATCACGGTGCCGGCGTATCAGTGGATGTGGAGTGCGCACGATGTGTTCCTACACCACAAGCGGCGCTATACCGCGAAGAGTCTGCGCAAGGCGCTGGCGGATGCGGGCCTGCGGGTGGAGCGGGTGTCGTACTTCAATATGTGGCTGTTACCGCTGGCGATGCTGGCGCGGTTGAAGGATCGGATGACGCCCGGTGCCCGCTCGCCCGGCTCGGCGGTGCCCTCGGCCTTCGTCAATCGCGTGCTGTTTTCGATCTTCCGCAGCGAGCGACATCTGCTGGATGGGTTCGCTCTGCCGGCCGGGGTTTCGTTGCTGGCGGTGGCGCGCTGCGACCACGCGTGAGTGGTGATTTTGAGGCGTGGTTTCTTGATCGGCCTTCATTCAATACCGGGCCAAAGTCGGCGGGCAGTGCCCGCCCTACGCGGTGGTTGTGGGGCGGACACAGGCCGTCGGGCCTTTTGCGAAGTTGACGGTGGGTGACAAGGTCACTCCTTCTCGCGCAAGACGTTGCCTCTTGATCAGCCTGCGATTGAATACCGCGGCGGACTTCGGTAGAGCTTGCACACCATTCCAGTAATGACTGATCGGTTTGCTGGTCTTGATCGGCCCCGCATCGCTGCAGCTTCCATCACGTCAATAGCGGGGGAGCGCGGACTTGACCATGTACCAATTTTGATACATCATGCGCCCATGGCCTTGCCACTGAACTTGATCCTCGATGTTCGTTTCTACGCGACCAAGACAGGCGTTGAGCCGGTACGAGACTGGCTGCGCTCTCTGCCTCACGATATCCGCAAGATCATCGGAGACGACATCAAGACGGTGCAGCTGGGCTGGCCGATTGGCATGCCGCTGGTGCGCAACCTGGAGCCAGGATTGTGGGAAGTCCGCATCAGCCTTCCCGATGGCATCGCCCGCGTGCTGTTCACCACGAATGGTCCGATCATGGTGCTTGTTCACGGCTTCATCAAGAAAACGCAGCAGACCCCAAAGCAAGACCTTGAGCTTGCCCGCAAACGTATGAAAGAGGTGCGTCATGGCTAAGAAAAACATTCACGTTGGCAGCGGCTTCGATGACTTCCTTGCTGAAGACGGTCAACTTGAAAACGCGACCGCCGTTGCCATCAAGCGCGTGATCACTTGGCAGTTCGAGCAGGCCATGAAGTTGTCGGGCATCAGCAAGACGACGATGGCCGAGCGCATGCATACCAGTCGCGCCGCACTGGGTCGTTTGCTGGACGAAAACGATACCGGTCTCACCCTGGACACGCTTAGCCGTGGCGCGCAAGCACTTGGCTACCGCGTCAAAGTGGAGCTGGTCGCGGCCTGAGTTGGCCCACCAGCACCTCGACCGCTGCTATATATCCCGGCGCCGGGGAAAAGGTGCCAGGGACAGTTTCCTAGACAGGTCCGAGGTCGGAACCCTAGGTCCATTTTTGGGTGTTCCAGAGCAACTACGCGAACAGCATAGCGCCGGCCGCATGACAAGCTGCACGCAAATCCTTGTCCAACGTAGCCAAGGGCAATTGCTCGCGCAAGGCCAGCTCGAGATAGGCGGCGTCGTAGGCGCTCAGGTTGTGGCTGCGTGCGAGATCCAGAGTGTCGGCAAGTGCGTGATTTGCCGTGCTCGGGTCAACTTCTATGCGCATGTTTTTCAACAGCGCCAGAAACTCATTGCTTTTGTCCGAAGTCACTTCGTTTCTGGACTCGGCCCTTGCCAGTACATTGGCGACCTCCAAGCCCCAAATGCCGGGAACCAGGGCCGACTCCGAGCGCAGCTTTCTTGCCACCTTGGCCGCATAGTCAAGTGCCTCTGGCTTGCCGTCACCGAAGCACCAGCGCATGACGACGGAATTGTCGAGCACCAAGCTCAACGGCGACCCTCTTCGATGAGCGCCTTGATGTCGACACCACGCCCCCGATGGGAGCGCATGAACGCTTCCATCTGCTTTGCGGCGTGGGTGGCCTGTTCGTCGGAGACATCACGTATGGGCACAAGTTCGGCCACTGCTTTGCCGCGATTGGTGATGGTGAATGACTTGCCGGCGCGAACCTGGCGCAGAAGTTCGGGCAGACGGGTCTTGGCCTCATAAGAGCCGATTTGGGTGGACATGGCATGGCCTCTTCGTAACTACGGACCAGTCTATAGACCAGTCGTATATTTGGCAAGTTGGGGAAGGACGAACAGTGAGGTTTTTCGCTTAAGTAAGTGTAAATTGTCCCAGGCACCATTTTGGGCACAGGGCAAATGCGCCCGCTTCCGATTACTTGTACTTGGTAGCTTGCTCGGCCACCGCAATCAATGAGCGCAGGGCGTCGTTGACGGATTGGGGTGTGGTGAAGGAAAAGGTGCCAGGGACAGTTTCCTGGACAGGTCCCAAGTCCATTTTCGGGTGTTCCATGGTGAATGACTTGCCGGCGCGAACCTGGCGCACAAGGTCAATCCGGTCGCTTGCTGTGAGCAAGCGAATCCTGATCGAGTCGAGTCCGATAGGCTCCTGCAGCTTCATCAGTGATCCGCTTCGTTCGGGTGCTCGACTGCCAAAGCCGCCTCGTAATCCTGTCCGCCGTGGGAAATACCGAGGATGCCGATTTGTTTGGCGTCTGAATTGGCGGCGAACGCGATCACAGTGCGCTTGCGATAGTTCGTGATGCGCAGCCCGGGGCGAATGTCATCGCGACGTACACCGCGCTGCGGAAAGGTCGCCAGCGAAAAACAGAAGTCCGCCACCGCATCCGTGTAGCAAGCAGCAATCTCCGGCGACGCGGCCGCCTCAATGTATGTATCCAGCTCGACGAGCTGGACGCGAGCCTTGGGCGAAAAGGCGACGGTGTAGGTCATTCGTGAGTGGTCGCACGGCGACGGCGTGCGGCCACCAGCGCGGCGCGCACCTGGTCAATCGTCAGCGCCTTCGACGGGTCGGCTTTCAGTTCATCGTAGGCTGCTGTTACTTCCGTGCGTAGCCAGTGTTCAATCGCTCGATCCTTGGCGATCAGCGCGCGTAGACCTTCGCGGATAACCTCGCTCTCGGTTGCGTACTCGCCGCCGGCCACCTTGGCCTTCACCGCGTCGGCCATTTCGTTCGGAAGGGTGATGCTGAATTGCTGGGTGGAGCGCATGTCAGATACTCCGTTTGAGTATGATTGAATACTGCTATTCATCCCATCGCCCGGCAACGCCGAACACGGTTCTGCCGTGCCATAGGAGCCGGGAAAAGGTGCCAGGGACGAAGGGGCACTTGCGTAAGCGGCACGTCCCCGCGCAACTAGCGCCAAGTGGCTGATTTGAAAGAGTGGCTGATGGCCGGGAAACTGTTGGTCTGACCCAAACAGATAGCCTGTGAGGCCGCCAGCTAGCATGAACACTAATTGCCGTCTTTTGATCAGGCTGCGATTGAATACCGCGGCGGACTCCGGTAGAGCTTGCACACCATGCTTGTCATCGCCAAGGAACAGCTGCTGTTTGCTCTCTGGCAACGAGACCTCGGCACCGTCTGCCACAAAGCGCGCGAATGATCGCCGCGCCACCCCTCGATCCGCCGAAAACAGGGCCAACGTCTCGGCGACCGCCAGTGCATCCGGCGCCACCACCCCCCATCACCGCCCGATGGCTGCTCCATGGCCAGTCGCCGGCCGTCTCGCACAACCGCGCCCGCACCGGATTGAGCACGATGTAGCGCGCCAGCTCCGGCAGGTAGCTATCCTTGTCGACCAGGATCGCCTTGTAGCGACCCTGCAGCACATGGCCAACCCGGTCATGACGCCGGTTGAACGCCTGCGTGTAGACACCATTCACTTCGCGCATCCCGCGCGATAGCGTCGGCTGCAGGGTCTCGATCAGCAGGTGGTAATGGTGTCCATCAGGCAATATGCCCACACCCGCCACTGGAAGCGCTCGGCCACCCGCCACAGGCCTACCAACTGAACGCCACGCTGCCGTAGTAATAGGCTCCTTCGTACCCAAAAGGCGAGGCCATCGGGTACACGAAGTTGCCGCCATTGCTGTTCAACGGCACATTCTTGTCCGGATAGGTGTTGGCTATGTTGTTGGCACCCAGAGTGAACAGCCAATGCCCCCAGTTGTATGTAGCGCTGAGATCCAGCAGATATGCAGCCTGTTCGTTTTGTGGGACAGCGGTGAACTCGTTGAAAAGTACATATTTGCCGTAGCGGGTGAGCTGGCTGTGCAAGCCCCAGTTGCCCCTGGTCCAGTTGGCGGCAATGAAGACTTTGGTTTTCGGTGTCTGCGCGGTGATGAGGTTCCGGTTGATATCGCCAAACACGGGAATCGTGACGCCGGCCAGGCCCAATTGCGGCGGGTTGGGTTTGACTGACACGATATCGGTCAGGCCGTAGTTGACACCGCCGGTCAGTTTGAGCGCGCCGTTGTCGCCCAGATCCAGCGGGTAACCGAGCACGAGGTCGGCGCCACGGGTACGCGTGTCAACGCCGTTGGTGAAAAATGCCGCACTGGCGATGAACGGGAATCCCGCGGATGCCAGGAACGAGGTTACGGCATTACCTGAGAAGTTCTGGCTCTGGATGATCCGGTTGTTAATGGTGATCTGGTACAGATCCAAGGTGGCGCTCAAGCCGCGGGGCGGTGAATACACCAGGCCAATGTTGTAGTTGTGGGATTGCTCGGCGGTCAGCGGCTGCGCACCCAGCGCCGCGGCGGCGGGGTTCGTTGCCGGGAAGAAGCGGGTATTGACAAGTACTTGCTTGCCCGTGATCGGGTCGACAATGGATTGCGTCGCCGTGCTGGAGAAAAACTCCTGCGCCAGGGTCGGCGCGCGGAATCCGGTCGACGCGGTAGCGCGCAACGCCAAGGTATCGGTGAACGCGTAGCGACCGGAAACCTTCCACGGCGTGGTGCTGCCGAAGTCGCTGTATTTCTCGTGGCGTACTGCCAGTTCACCGGTCAGTTTGTCGGTGAAGTCGGTAGTCAAGTCGAGGTACGCGGCCTTGTTCTGGCGCGAGTGCGTACCGGCATCATCCGGGGTAAACCCGGAGAAGGCCTGCGAGCCACCGCCGAAGTAGGACTTGGGCTCACCAAGATCGATGGTGTATTCCTGGTCGCGATACTCGAGACCCCAGGCGACATTCAGGGGGTTCGGCAACCAGCTTGGATTGAACTCTCTGCTGAGATCAATGGTTGCTATCTTTTCCCGGTTATTGGTGCCGCCCAGAGCAAACGCGGTCGGCGAGCCCGGGCCCAGCGAGTAGTTGTAGGTGTTGGTCATCCAGAACTTGTAGCGATTGCCGCCGGTGCTGCCGCTGAGGTCGTAATGCCAGCCCAGCGCCGTACCGCGCAGGCCCAGCACTTCGGAATCATCGCTGAGGTCGCTGTGCTCGATGGGCAGGAAGCCACCTGGATAGACATCCACTGCGCCGGAGCCATTGTTGGCATACGTCGACAGTGACCGGTACCAGTCGCCATCACTCACCGAGCGCTTGTTCAAGACGCTAAACCCATACAGCTGCGCCTCCGGGGTCAGGTCGTATTGCAGGTTGACTGCACCCTGCTTTATATGGGTGAGCGGCAACCCATCATGAAACACAACCGTGCCGAACGTCGGGTCGTTGGGAAAACGCATGTCCGGGCCGGCACGGTTGGTGGGGTCTTGATGCCGGTCGCTCACGCTCAGGTGCACCCAGCCTTTCTGCCCGAGTGCAAAACCGCCGTCGGCGTCGCCTTGCCAGGTATTGCCCTCGCCGCTGCGGTATTGACCATGCATGACACCGACCGAACCGTGCTGATCGCCGCCCTTGAGAATGATGTTGATGACGCCGGCAATGGCGTCGGAACCATATTGCGCAGCCGCGCCATCACGCAGCACTTCGATCCGCTGGATCGCACTCAGCGGAATCGCTGCAAGGTCGGTTCCGGTACTGCCGCTCTGATAGGAGAGCAACTCATTCTTCATGACCGAGCTGCTGTGCTGTCGTTTGCCGTTGATCAGCACCAAGGTGTCATCCGGCGACAATCCGCGCAACTGTGCCGGCTGATCGACCGCACCCTGGTCGTTGCTTGACGTCTGCACAAAATTCATCGACGGCAACAGGACGCGCAGGGCGCTGGCCAGGTCATTTGCGCCAGTGACCCTGAGGTCCTGAGGCGTAATGACATCAATAGGCGCCAGTGAGTTGACGGCCGTCATGTCAAGCGCGCGCGTACCGGTAGTGACGACCACGGCAGACAAGGTGGTGGCTTTCTGCAACTGGGGTGGTCGTGACTGGGCCGGTGCGGCGTCTTGCGCATAGCCCTGGGTCCAGGCGAATGAGATCGCGGCGGCGAGCAGCGTCGGCAGAACAGCAAAGCGGTTGGTCATTTCAGCCTTCTTCCTCATGATCGTTGTGGCGTCTCGCCGGGCGATCCGGCACCGGTCATCGTCGAACCGGATCAGGTCCGCTCATTTGCGACGAACGCATGCCTTTGTCGGGGCGGTAACCTTCACCGACTTTACAACAAGTTAACGATCTGATCTACGCAGGAGCGCGTGACCAGTGTCGAACCTCAGCGCGTCGTGGGATCTTCCCGCAGCCCATCGAGAACATCGCGGCGACGGTACACTCTACCCGGGTGCGACCACGCAGCCCGCAAAAGCGGGAGGCGTACTCCGGAAGCTGACGAGGTAAGCCTTCGCGCTATTGCGCTCGATCACCGCCATACCCGCATCCTGCTGACAAACCGCAACCCCAGGCAACCAACGACGAAGTCCAGCCCATCCTGCAGGTCATCGTAGTAACCCTAATGAGTATCCCCACCCGGCCCCTCAGGCGGGCGATAGCCGATGCGAAACAGGCCCCAGTGCTGCCCGTGCACGAAGATCGGCGAGGAGATGTCGTACATGGTCTCGCCGGTATCGCGCTTGTAGGTGTGCAGAAGATACGGCTTGCGATTCGCTGTCGCACGCTGCGCAGTACGGTCATTGAAGAATCGCTTCGATCGGCTGCAGCGAATGTCCGTGTCGTAATCGCCGGTCAACGGCTGCGCGAATTTACGGTTGTGCGTGCCGATGTAGCAGTGATCATCCATTGCACAGGCAAAGGCGGTTTCCGGGTAGGACTCCAGAATGGCCTCCTGGATCGCCGGAAGTACCTCGTCGGTGTAGTCGTCGTAGGCGGTATGGAACTTTTCCGGCTTGCTGCCAGGTATCGGCTGATATTGGCGGTCTAGCAACGCTTCGAGCGTAATACGCTTGCTGTCGACATCGTTCTCGAATTGCCGGCCAATTTGATGCGCAGCATCCTGGACCACCGTGCGCAGCCTCAGGTGCAACGGATTGGCCTGGTCGAACGTTACCTCAAACAGCTCTTCAGCCACGTCCGCTTGTCCCAGACTGGCGTTGGCGGCTTTCGGCAATTCGCGTTCCGTGTAGGCCAGTCCATCAAGCATCACCTGCACTGAAGCAGAAATTTGACGGGTCGTCTCTACATGGCCGCCGGCCATGGCAGCGATATGCCGAATTTCCTGCTCAGACTCTGCAGCGAGCCGTCCGATGCCGGCCAGAAGGTTCACCGCAGATTCCGCTTGCGCAGCGCCTTGGTTTACATCTTCACTCAGTGACTGCATGCTGGCGACGGTCTGGTCGGCCTGCTGGTTTACTGCCTCCAACGATTTGACGATGTCGATCGATGCGTCGCGTGCCTTGTGTGCGAGGTCGCGGACCTCATGCGCAAGTATGGCAAACCCCTTGCCATGCTCGCCTGCCTGGGCCGAGATGATCGAGGCATTGAGTGATATCAGGTGCGTTTGCATGGCAATTTCGCCGATGACATCCGCCACCCGCTGAATATGCCTGGACTGCTCCTGCAAGGTGCGCATGTCCATGGCCGTGGCCGTCGCGCGGTCTCGCGCACTCTGGAAGCTTTCCAGTCCCCGGCTGATCTCCGCTCGACCGCGCTCGCTTTCGTGCCGGGAGCGGCTGGCGACTTTGCAGGCCCGATCAGAGCCCTCCGCGATGCTCTGTGTGGTTTCGGCCATCGCCTCGGCATGGCGCGCTATGTCGCGAGCATGAATCAGGTCCTGGCTGGTCTTGCCCTTGAGGCGATCAAGGAAGAAGGAGTTCTCAGCACCGCCTAACATGATTCGCTCGACCCTCGTTGCGATGTAATGCGCCAGTTTGTTTCTTGACGACGGGCGCCACCGCGGTAGTCGCCATGTAAGCCCCGAAGTTGCCGCGGCCACCCCCACGCATGAGGTCAGATTGCGGGCTACCCCAGACTTGACGCCGATCCAGGCGGCCGCACCCGCAGCGTGGCAACCTGTATTCATCAGAACGTGGTGTAGCAGGCACATGGCGCATCCTCGCAAAGCGATTCGGTACGGCTGATCCTGTGAGCAATCGTGTCAGTCGGCTCACAGTCCATTGGCTATCGACCACCCTGCAGAATTCTTGATGCTGAGCGGGTCCGCGTGTCCGCGCGAACCGGGTGTTTTGGCGCGCTCGGCAGGCTGGCTATGGCGGCGGAATCGGGCACATCGGTTCGCTACGCGACTCGCAGCATCACCAGTCGCGTAAACCTCAGAAACCTCAGGGTCAGGTCTTGTTTTGCCACATATCCATCCGCGCAATTCGGCTAATCGTGGCGTAGTGCAATCCGAAATGCTCACCGATGGCCTTGAGGGTATAGGTGCCGCTGGCGTAGGCCGCGCGGATGGCGCTGTCACGATCCGCCGCAGTCCGTTCGTATTGTGCCAGCGACTTCTTGGCTCGCTGCTTTCGCGGTACCTCCGGCGAGGTTGCTCGGGCACGTGACGCCATCCGCTCCGCAAACTTGTCATCGCCGAGGAACAGCTGCTGTTTGTTCTCTGGCAACGAGACCTCGGCACCGTCTGCCACAAAGCGCGCGAGCGCTCGCCGCGCGACGCCGCGATCGGCCGAAAACAGGGCCAATGTCTCGGCGACCGCCAGTGCATCCGGCGCCGCCACCCTCCCCATCACCGCCCGATAGCTGCTCCATGGCCAGTCGCCGGCCGTCTCGCACAACCGCGCCCGCACCGGATTGAGCACGATGTAGCGCGCCAGCTCCAGCAGGTAGCTATCCTTGTCGACCAGGATCGCCTTGTAGCGACCCTGCAGCACATGGCCAACCCGGTCATGACGCCGGTTGAACGCCTGCGTGTAGACACCATTCACTTCGCGCATCCCGCGCGATAGCGTCGGCTGCAGGGTCTCGATCAGCAGGTGGTAATGGTTGTCCATCAGGCAATATGCCCACACCCGCCACTGGAAGCGCTCGGCCACCCGCCACAGGCCTGCGCAAAACGCCTCTCGATCCACCTTATCCAGGAAGATCGCCGCCCGCGCGTCGCCCCGCGCCATCACGTGATACAGCGCGCCGGCAAATTCAATGCGAAGAGGGCGGGACATGGCGATAGACTACGGCAGAGTATGTGGCAAAACAAGACCTGACCCCTCACCTCCTATGGCACCATCCAGAGGGGATCGGCGAATCGGAGCGACTGCCGACTGCAGGTGCCGACACCGATGAGGACAGACAGGCTGCCGGCGGCCGAAACGATGGTTTAGACTGACTACACCTTACGCTTACCTGCGAGTCGGATCCCGGCTGTATTCCTCGTTTGCGCAAGTCCCACGGCACTCAACATGTGCATAGGAGGTTCACCATGTCGGATCTGGCACGCCAGCGACCCTCGCCGATCCCCGCCATTCATCCGCTGCCCGAATATCTGGCCGAAGGCACACTGCATGATCGCTACGAGGACATGAAAGAGGTCTTCCAGGTCCCCTGGATGGGCGTCGTCACCATGGCCTATGCCCACTACCCCAACTTCTACGACGAACTCTGGAGGGCCCTGCGGCCAGTGTGCCTGAGCCGCCCGTTCGTCGACGGGTTCCTGGATCTGCGTCTCTTCGTCGAAGCGGAGGTGGGCCGACTGCATCCTCCGCCCATGCACGAGCGGCTGCGCCAGGCAGGGTACGCCGCACGCGAGATCGACCAGATCCGCGCCACCAACGAGGTGTTTTCCCACGGGAACTACCCCTATCTGGTCCTTGCTACCTTGGTGCGGCACCTGCTTGAGGGTGGGGAACTCGCTGCCAGCCGCGACACCCCGCCCTTCGGCGGCCGCCATGCCCCCGGCGTATCCGTACCTTTCGTGTTGATGGAGAGACACCACGCCGACGATCCGACGCGCCGCATCTACGACGATGTCATGGCGACACTCGGGCTGCCCTTCGTCAACACCGATTACCGTGCCTTCGCCCGCTGGCCCAGCTACTTCACCATGGCGTGGCGGGATCTGAAGCCCGCCATCGCGACGCGCCCGTATGAGGCGCTCGTGGACGCCGTCCATGAGCGAACGGTCGCGCTCACCCGCAGCCTTCCCAACCCCCGGGGGGCTAGCTCTGGTGCGCTTATCGAGGCCGCTGGCAGGGACGCAGCGACGTCGGAGGTGACCGAAGTCTGCCGCCTGTTCCAGTGGCTGCTCCCGGGACTGGTCACCAACGTCGCGTTCTTCCGCCAGCAACTGGCGGCGGGCTGAGGTACGTGTACGGAAGGCTCGGATCTGAGCCGGCGGCGGCTCCAACGCACGCAAGCAGTTGCGCTGACGTCGAGTGCGACAAGCACACATCATGTCCGCACGGGCGTTCGCCGCAATAGCAAGACCGTTCTTCATGCACACAGCGGGAGTCTTCCGGCAGCGCGGTGGGTCGCTCCGGGGCGGGTAAGTCCGGAAACCGGGCCACCCACGGATGGGGAAATCGTTCGCACGTCAGCAGACACCGGCGCACCCCTGCCGGCAGTCAACCCCTGTGGACCCCACCGGTTGCCGGCACACGGGCTGCGCCAGGCCGTCGTCGCGAGCCTCGCCCGCGAACCAGCGCCGCCGGAGACCGGCCTGACCTTGCGCTGACCGGCCCTGGGCAGGTTCATTGAGCGGGAGCCCCCGCATTCGTTAAGCTCCGCAGTCTCCACCGCCTGTTGCGCTGGCTTCGCCGGGGATTTTTTTGAGCGCTACCGCAGTCAATCACAATAGCCGGCACCCTCTGTTCACCGCCCTGGTGCTCGCACTGATTGCGGCGGCGCTGAACATCGGGCTGTGGTGGGGGGGCAATTACCCACACGGTCCGGAGGACTGGCACGGCAAGATCAACGGCTTCGCGCTGTCGGCGTTCCAGCGTTACCAGAGCCCGCTGAAGGGCGATTTCCCCACCGACGAGCAGATCGATGGCGACCTCAAGCTGCTTAGCCGCTACACCTCGCGCGTACGCACCTATTCGATGCTGCAGAACCCGCAGCTGCCGCGACTGGCCGAGAAGTATGGATTGAAGGTGATGGCCGGCGCCTGGATCGACCGCCGGCTGGACAACAACGAGAAGGAGATCGACACCCTGATCGCCCAGGCGCGGCACTACCCGGGTACGATCAACCGGGTGATCGTGGGCAACGAGGTGTTGCTGCGCAACGACATCAGCCCCGATGACCTGATGGCCTACCTGGACCGCGTCCGCGCCGCCCTGCACCAGCCGGTGTCGACCGCCGAGCCGTGGCACATCTGGGAGAAGTACCCCGAGCTGGTGCAGCACGTGGACTTCATTACCGTGCATCTGTTTCCGTACTGGAACGGCATCGCCCGCAAGGATGCCATCGCCGATGCGCTGGCGCGTTACAACCACCTCAAGCAGCTGTACCCGGGCAAACCGATCGTGGTCGGCGAGATCGGCTGGCCATCCAATGGCGACCGTTTCCAATACGCCACGCCGTCGGTGTCGAACGAGGCGATCTTCCTGCGCGACTGGTTCAACGTGGCCAAGCGCGACCACATCGATTACTACATCATGGAAGCGTTCGACCAGCCGTGGAAGGAACAGCTGGCCGGGCGCACCGAAGCGTACTGGGGCATGTTCAATGCCGACCGCCAGCTGAAATTCCCGTTCACCGGGCCGGTCACCGAAGACACCGCGTGGCCGTGGAAGGCGCTGGCGGCGAGCCTGCTGGCGCTGTTGCCAATGATCTTGTTCGCGCGGCGCTTCAGCCGTTTCAAGCTGGTCGGCAGGTTCTTCTACTGTGCGCTGATCCAGCTCGCCTGCGGTCTGATCGTGTGGGCGGCCACGCTGCCGTTCAATTTCTATCTGAGCTGGATCGACTGGACCATGCTCACGCTGCTGTTCCCGGCGCAAATCGCGATCCTGGCGATCCTGCTGATCAACGGCTTCGAGTTCACCGAGGTGCTGTGGCGGCCCAAGTGGATGCGCCACGCCGGGATGCTGCGGCCGGATCACCCGGACAAGCAACCGTTCGTGTCGATCCACCTGGCCTGCTACAACGAGCCACCGGAGATGGTGATCGTCACGCTCGATTCGCTGGCCGCGCTGGACTACCAGAACTACGAAGTGCTGGTAATCGACAACAACACCAAGGATCCGGCGGTGTGGCAGCCGGTACAGGCGTACTGCGAACAGCTCGGCAAACGCTTCCGCTTTTTCCACCTGGCGCCATGGCCTGGCTACAAGGCCGGCGCACTGAATTTCGGCCTGAAGGAAACCGCGCCCGAGGCCGAGGTGGTGGCTGTGATCGACGCCGACTACGTGGTGCGGCATGACTGGCTGTCTACCCTCACCGGGTACTTCCACGACCCCAAGGTGGCCGTGGTGCAATGCCCGCAGGCGCATCGCGAGTTTGAGCACAACACGTTCCGGCGCATGACCGCATGGGAATACGACGGTTTCTTCCGCATCGGCATGCACCATCGCAACGAGCGCAACGCGATCATCCAGCACGGCACCATGACCATGGTCCGGCGCAGCGCGCTGGAGGGTACCGGTGGCTGGTCGGAGTGGACGATCTGCGAGGACGCCGAGCTGGGCCTGCGCCTGATGCATGCCGGCTACGATCTGATCTATGTCGACGAGTTGATGGGCAAGGGCCTGACCCCGGCCGATTTCAAGGCGTACAAGAGCCAGCGTTATCGTTGGGCGTTCGGCGCGATGCAGATCCTCAAGGGCCGCTGGAGCTGGATGGTCCAGCCCGGCCCGTTGTCGGCCGGCCAGCGCTTCCACTTCCTCACCGGCTGGTTCAGCTGGTTCGCCGATGCACTGCAGCTGATCTTCACCTTGATGGCGCTGTACTGGACCGCCGGCATGATCGCCTTTCCGCACTATTTCAGCCTGCCGATGCAATTGTTCCTGATCCCGGTGATCGGCTTCTTCTTCGCCAAGGCGATCTTCGGCATCGTGCTGTATCGCGCGCGCGTGCCGTGTGGCTGGCGCGACACCCTGATGGCCTCGCTGGCGAGCATGAGCCTGTCGCATGCGATCGCCCGCGGCATCCTGCACGGGCTGACGCGCAAGAAGACCTCGTTCGTGGTCACCGCCAAGAGCCGGCGGCTCGGCGGCAGCAACTTCGCCGCGTTCGCACCGGCACGCGAGGAATTGCTGATGGCGGTGGCGCTGCTGCTGTGCATCGTCGGCATGGCCGAGGCGTTCGGCACGCGCTACATCGAAGGCACGATGTGGATGATCATCCTGGCTGCGCAATCGATTCCGTATCTGTCGGCCGTGGCCGGCGCCTGGATCGCGCACCGCGCGGGCAACAAGGCGGGCTGACGCCGACCGCACGCGCAGGAGCCTGCTTGCAGGCGATGCTCTTGATGTCGGGCATTCAGAGCAAACGCATCGCCCGATCTGCACTTGACGCCATGGCTGGATTTGCTCGTCAACGCATGGAATCGGGCCCTGCGGCATCAAGCGCTCTAAGCGATTCCGGGGAGGCAAGTAGTGCTCACGGGTCATTGACCGCGCTACGTCAAACTTGATCAACGTGACGAGATGTACTTCTCGCGCCGGATCTGCCGCACCGGCAGGCCGAACTCCTGCAGCATGGCGTACGCGGCGTCGACCATGTTTGGGTTGCCGCACAGGTAGGCAATATCGCGCTCGGCGCTGGGCTTGAGTTCGGCCAGCACATTCTGCACGTGACCGCTGCGGTCGGTGGGGCGCGGCACGGTGCGCGCCTGGCGGCTGAGGCAGCCGTGAAAAATGAAACCGGGATGGGTCTGTGCGAACGCCTCGAACTGCTCGCCGTAGAGCAACTCGGCTTCGTTGCGTGCGCCGTACAACAGCACCACCTCGCGATCACCGCTGGCCAGCCGCTTCTCGATCTGCGGCAACATCGCGCGATAAGGCGTCACGCCGGTACCGGTGGCCAGCAGCAGGTAGCGCGGCTGGGTGTCGGCCTCCTGCAGGCAGAAGCGGCCGTACGGGCCGCTGGCGTCGATGACGCCGCCCACCGGCAGCTCGCCGAGCAGTCGGGTGGCGGCGCCACCTTCCACATAGCTCACTGCGATCTCGATGCGTCCGGCTTCCACGGGTGCGCCCGGACGACCGCCGTCGCCCAGGGTGGCCACGGAATAGCTGCGCTTGGTGGCGACGCCGTCGTCGTAATGAAAGTGCACCTGCAGGAACTGGCCGGGCTGGAACGCGAGCGGCTGGCCATCGACGCGTTCGAACGCCAGGTGACGTACCGTCGGGGCGAGCATGTGGCTGTCGACGAGACGGAGCTGGAAGTGAGCGGCCATGGGGTTTCCGAAACGGTGTGTGCGGCGGGCGAACCCGGACGGCAGAGGTCAGCCCCGTATAATAAGGGGCTTGACCCCTCCGGCGCAGCTTAATGTCCGCAGCACACACTGATTCGCCCCCCGCGCTGGTCGTCGACAACCTGCGCAAGACCTACCGCAATGGCGTCGAGGCGCTCAAGGGCGTCAGTCTGACGGTGCAGCCGGGCGATTTCTTCGCCCTGCTCGGCCCCAATGGCGCGGGCAAGTCGACCCTGATCGGCATCCTCTCCTCGCTGGTGAACTCCACCGGCGGCGATGCGCGAGTGTTTGGCGTGTCGGTGAACAGGCAACGCAGCGAGGCGATGAAGCTGATCGGCCTGGTGCCGCAGGAGATCAACTTCAACCAGTTCGAGAAGCCGTTCGACATCTGCATCAACGAAGCCGGTTTCTACGGTATCCCACGCAAGCTCGCCGCCGAGCGTGCCGAGAAATACCTGAAGGAACTGCGCCTGTGGGACAAGGCGTTCCAGCAGGCGCGCGAGATGTCCGGCGGCATGAAGCGCCGCCTGATGATCGCCCGGGCGATGATGAACGAGCCGCGGCTGCTGATCCTCGACGAACCGACCGCGGGCGTGGATATCGAGATCCGCCGTTCGATGTGGCATTTCATCACCGGGATCAATGCCGCCGGCACCACGGTGATCCTGACCACGCATTACCTGGAGGAAGCGGAGTCGCTGTGTCGCAACATCGCGATCATCGACCACGGCACGATCATCGAGAACACCAGCATGAAGCGCCTGCTGGCCACGCTCGACGTGGAGACCTTCGTGCTGGACCTGACCGCGACGCCCGCCGAACTGCCGACCGTGGCCGGCATCAGCTTGCACCGCACCGACGAGCGCACACTGGAAGCGGAGATGGCGCGCAAGCAGGATCTCAACACGCTGTTCACCGCACTCACCAACAGCGGCATCACGGTGCATTCCATGCGCACCAAGACCAACCGCCTTGAGGAGCTGTTCGTGCGGCTGGTCGAACATGGCCGCCGCGAACCGGGCCGGGAGCGCGTGGCATGATCCGCTCGACCAACCTTGTCGCCCTGTACACCGTCGCCCGGCGTGAAATCGTGCGCATCCTGCGCATCTGGACGCAGACGCTGATCCCGCCAATCATCACGATGACGCTGTATTTCATCATCTTCGGCAAGCTGATCGGCAGCCGCATCGGCAAGATCGAGGGCGACTTCAGCTACATGCAATACATCGTGCCGGGGCTGGTGATGATGAGCATCATCAACAACAGCTACATGAACATCTCCAGCTCGTTCTACGGCGCCAAGTTCCAGCGCTCGGTGGAGGAGATGCTGGTGGCGCCGATGGCCAACTGGGCGATTCTTTCCGGCTATGTGATCGGCGCGGTCGCCCGCGGCCTGGTGGTCGGCGCGCTGGTGCTGCTCGTGGCGTTGTTCTTCACCTCGCTGCAGGTGGCGCATCCGCTGATCGCGCTGGCTGCGGTCACGCTGGGCGCGATCATCTTCGCGCTGGCCGGCTTCATCAACGCGGTATTCGCGACCAAGTTCGACGATATCGCGCTGGTACCGACCTTCGTGATCACCCCGCTGACCTACCTCGGCGGCGTGTTCTATTCGATCAACATGCTGGGCGAGCCGTGGCGGGCGATCTCCCACGCCAACCCGATCCTGTACATGGTCAACGCGTTCCGCTACGGCATCCTCGGCATCAGCGACGTGTCGGTGGGTGGGGCCTTCGTGGTGATGCTGGCTTTTATTGCCGGGCTGACGATGGCGGCGCTGCAGTTGCTCAGGCGGGGCGTGGGGCTAAGGAGCTGAGAATGGGGAATGGGTTCTCGCGGCTCAAGCCGGCGGCATACGGGCTTCGTCCGCCCCGGCATACGACACGGAACGCAGGCCTTCGACCTGACGCAAGCTGTCCACCAACGTAGCTATCTGTTCATTACGCACGCTGCGCTCGAACAGGATGTCGACGATATCCTCGCCACTGTCCTGGCGGCGCAGGATGATCTTGAACGTCGCCAGGTGATGGCGCGACAGCACCTCCTCCACCGCCGCCAGCGCGGGCGCGCCGCCGAGCCGCGCGCTCACCCGCGGACGCCGGTTGCGGGTCTGGATGAAACGCCGCTCGATCGGCTTGAGCAGAGCCAGGATCACCCAGATCACCGCCGTGGCGATCGTCGCCGCCAGGAACAATCCACTGCCGGCGGCCAGGCCAATCGCCGACACCGCCCACAGACCCGCCGCGGTGGTCAGCCCGCGGATCACCTGCTCGCGCTGCAGGAACAGGATGGTGCCGGCGCCAAGGAAACCGACGCCGCTGATCACCTGCGCCGCGATACGCGAGGGGTCGAGCACAATGTCAGGTCGCGTCAGCACGTCGGCAAAGCCAAACGCCGAGACGATCATCGCCAGCGCCGCGCCGACGCTCACCAGCATGTGCGTGCGCAGACCGGCCGCCCATTCCAGGCGGCCGCGATTGACGCCGATCACGCCGCCCAGAAAGGCTGCCAACAACAGTCGGATCAGGATTTCATGGGGTTGGATCATCTGGAAGCTCCTGACGACATCGGTAGGCGAGAAATTGATTGTTACATTGTGCTGTTTCCGACCCGGTACAAGCATGGCTTCCCCCACAAGAAACGCGGCCGCGCGAGAAAGCACCCGACCGGCGCGACGCACGCTGGATCGGGCGGCGTGCCATCGTGGTGCCGGTGCGTCAGCCCCTGTGCACGGGCGTTAATCCGAAGACGCTTAAACTCGCACCAGACCCGCGGCGCCCGGCGCCTGGCAAATTTCATGGAGCCCCGCATGACCCAGTCCAGCAGCCAGCAGGTTCCCGCCGTCATCGCGCCGACCGAGCACGGACGGATGGCGACGGCGATCCTCGATTTCATCGGCGAGGTGCCGACCAGCCGGATCGACAGCAGCGCCGACGCGGCCAGCGAGGCACGCCGGCTGGCCGACCGGGCGGCCCGCCGCGCCGCGGTGACCGCCGGCTCGCTGGCCCTGCCGCCGGGACCGCTGGGCTGGTTGACCTTGCTGCCGGAGTTGATTGCGATCTGGAAGATCCAGGCGCAGATGGTCAGCGATATCGCCGCCGCCTATGGCCGTCACACCACGCTGGGGCGCGAACAGATGATGTGGTGCCTGTTCCGGCACACTGCGGCGCAGGCGTTTCGCGACCTGGTGGTACGCGTGGGCGACCGGCTGGTGTTTCGTCGCATGTCCTGGGGCATGGCCGAGCGGGTGGCGAAACAAGTCGGGATCAAGCTGACCCAGCGCACCCTGAGCAAGGGCGTCGCGCGCTGGCTGCCGGTGATCGGCGCGCTTGGCGTCGGTGCCTACGCGTTCTACGACACCGGGCAGGTGGCCAGCACCGCAATCGCGATGTTCGAAGGCGACATCGTGATGGAGGGGAGCAGTGACGACGCGCCGGTCGAAACATCGCGCCCCGAGGCAGCAAGCTCGCCCACGCAAAACCGTAGCGGATGACGCACGGCCTGCTTTGCGGCAAGCTGGTCGCGAAACCAACCCAGGATGTCATCGATGACGCCACGCCACGATCGCCCTGTTGTGCTGGTCACCGGCGCCGCCCGCCGCGTCGGTGCGGTAATCGCGCGCACGCTGCATGCCGCTGGTTTCGATCTGGCGCTGCACTATCGCCATTCGGCGGCCGCGGCCGGCGCGCTGGCCGGCGAACTGGAGTCGCAACGCGCCGACAGCACCTTGCTGCTCCCGGCGAACCTGGCGGACCTGCATGATTTGCCCGCCATGGTCGACGCTCTGCTGGCCCACTATGGCCGACTCGATGCACTGGTCAACAACGCTTCGGCGTTCTTCGCCACGCCCGTGGGAAGTGCCAGCCTGCAGCAGTGGAACGAGCTGTTCGCATCGAACGCGCAGGCGCCGTTCTTCCTGAGCCAGGCGGCAGTGCCGGCGCTGCGCCAGGCCCGTGGCAGCATCGTCAACCTGATCGACATCTACGCCGAGCGGCCGCTGGCCGACCATGCGCTGTACTGCATGGCCAAGGCCGCGCTGGCGGCGATGACGCGCTCGCTGGCGCTGGATCTCGGGCCCGAGGTGCGGGTCAACGGCGTGGCCCCCGGCGCCGTGCTGTGGCCCGGTGATGGCAAGCCGTACGACGACCAGCAAGCGCTGCTGGCGCGCACGCCATTGCAGCGTGTCGGCACGCCGGAGGATGTGGCGAACACGGTGCTGTGGCTGCTGCGCGACGCCGCGTTTGTCACCGGGCAGATCATCCGCGTGGATGGCGGGCGCAGCTTGTCGGTGTGAGCGCGCGGCGCAGCGCCCGTGTCCGGGCTACTTCTTCGTCGGTGCAAACGCCTGTTGCAGCAGCGACTGGTCGAAGCCGCAGACCGACCGAATAAAGTCGGACAGGCTCCCAGCGCCCGCCGCGGCGCGCGAAAGTGCGTGCCGTTCACTCCGGCAGGGGCTCGATCCGCAGCGGTTCGGCCTGGGCCGGGAACGCCGTCCACAACGCGGCCATGCGCTGGCCGCTGACCGGGTGGCGAAAGTCCGGCGCAATATCGGCGATCGGCCGCAGCACGAACGCGTGCTGCAATTCCTTGCGCGGAATCTTGAGGTGGCCCGGGCCGTCCAGTACCTGGTCGTCGTAGAACACGATATCGATGTCCAGCATGCGATCGGCGTAGCGCGGCACGTCGCGGCGACGGCCGTGGCGGTCCTCCAAGGCATGCAAGCAGTTGTTGAGGGCTTCGGGCGACAACCCGGTATCCAGTCCCACGGCGAGATTGACGAACTCGGCGCCATCGAAGCCTATCGCGGCGCCGCGATAGGCCGGCGACACGCTGAGCGCGCCGAAACGCTCGCGCAGCTCGCGGATCGCCGCCGGCAAATGGCGCTGCGGTTCGATGTTCGAGCCCAGGCTCAGGTAGACACGTGCCACTGCTTTACGCCTCAGCGTGTTCGACTGCCAGACGGCCAGCAGCCGATTCTGCCGGGGCTTCACGGCGTACCGCCAGTGCGGCTCGCACATCCTGCCCCGAGGGCTGCTGGTACAGCGCCAGATCGAACTCCGGCAACAGCGCAAACAGATGGTCGAAAATGTCGGCCTGGATCCCCTCGTACTCGGCCCACACCACCGTGGTGGTGAAGCAGTACAGCTCGAGCGGAATGCCCTGCGGCCCGCTGTCCAGCTGGCGCACCATGCAGGTCAACTCACGATGGATCTGCGGATGCCGGTCCAGATAGGCTTGCACGTAGGCGCGGAACGTGCCCAGATTGGTCAGGCGGCGCCGGTTTGCCGGCAGCGCCGCGGCGTCGCCCAGTGCCTGGTTCCACTGCGCCACGTCACGCTCCTTCGCCGGCAGGTAGTCGGCCAGCAGACGCAATCGCGACAGTCGTTGGATCTCCGCGTCATCCAGGAAATGCACGCTGGTCGCATCGATGTACAGCGCGCGCTTGATCCGCCGCCCGCCAACCTCCTGCATGCCGCGCCAGTTCTTGTACGAATCGGAGATCAGCCGCCAGCTGGGGATGGTGGTGATCGTCTTGTCCCAGTTGCGCACCTTGACCGTATGCAGCGCGATGTCGATCACGTCGCCGTCGGCGTTCAATTGCGGCATCTCGATCCAGTCGCCGACCCGCAGCATGTCGTTCGAGGACAACTGCACGCCGGCCACGAAACCCAGGATAGTGTCCTTGAAGATCAGCATCAGCACCGCCGACATCGCACCCACGCCGGACAACAACAAGCCGACTTGTTTGCCCGTCACGGACGCGATGATGACCAGCGCGGCGACGATGAACAGGCCAATCTTGACCATCTGCACCAGGCCCTTGATCGAACGCTGCTGTCCGCGCGGCGTGCGCTGGTACATGTCCTCGCTAGCCGAAAGCGCCGTACTGAGCGCCATCACCAGGAAGAACACCACCAGCGCCGTCATCACATTGCCGATCAATGACTCGACGTTATCGGGCACATCGGGCACCCATACGATGCCGTACTGGACTATGAGCGCGGGCACCGCGCGCGCGAGCCAGCGGAACGTCCCATAACTGACCAAGGCATCGTCCCAACGCGTGACCGTACGCCGCGCAATCCCGCGCAGCAGTCGCAGCAACACGCGCTGCACCAGCTGCCCGGCCAACCACGCCAGCGCCAGCAGGGCCAGCAGGCCGAGCACAGTGCGCATCCACGGAAGGTTGATCAGGTCCTGCACGACTTGCATCGCTCGCTCCGGTCATCTCGCGGGCACGCGCCACGGGGCCGGCATGCAGGCGCGAAGTTTAGTTATTTGGCAGAGGATGGGGACGGCGCGTCCGCGATACAACCGCACGCGCCACGCAGACCCGCCGTCAGCGCGGCCGCTCGCCGCGTTCGATACGCACGCCCACCGACTTCGCGCCACGCACGGCGCCTGGTTTGGACAGCTTCAGCCGCACCCAGCTCACCGCGAACTCCTCGCGAATGATCGCCACGCAACGTTCAGCCAACGTCTCGACCAGGTCGAAGCCCGACCCGCTCACGTAATCGACCAGGCGTTTGGACACCTCCTTGTAGTTCAACGTCAGCGCGATGTCGTCGCTGCCTGCGGGCACGGTGTTGTCGAAGGCCATCTCGATATCGAACGACAGCGTCTGCCGCACCCGGCGCTCCCAGTCGTAGATGCCGATCACGGTATCGATGCGCAGGTCTTCGATGAAAACAATATCCATGAGGATGTTCAGTGAGGCGAGGCCGTACAGGGTCGGCGAGCTGGCGCGCGGATGCAAGTCGTCACACCCGGGCCATGCGATCATGCGCCCATGATCGCCTTCACTACGCTCCCGCTCAAACCCGCCCTGCTCGCCAGCGTCGAGACGCTCGGCTACACCGGGATGACCCCGGTGCAGGCACAAAGCCTGCCGCCGATGCTGGCAGGGCGCGACGTGATCGCGCAGGCACAGACCGGCAGCGGCAAGACCGCGGCGTTCGGGCTGAGCCTGTTGCAGACGATCGACGTGGACACGATCCGGCTGCAGGCGCTGGTGCTGTGCCCCACCCGCGAGCTGGCCGACCAGGTCAGCAAGGCGATCCGCAAGCTGGCGACGAACATCCCTAATGTGAAGCTGCTGACCTTGTGCGGCGGCATGCCGCTGGGCCCGCAACTGGCCTCGCTGACGCATGATCCGCATATCGTGGTCGGCACCCCCGGGCGGGTGCAGGAACACCTGAAGCGGCAAAGCCTGCACGGCGGCGCCACCAAGGTACTGGTGCTGGACGAGGCCGACCGCATGCTCGACATGGGCTTCTCCGAGGCGATCGACGACATCATCGGGCGCATCGCGAAGCACCATCAGACCCTGCTGTTCTCGGCGACGTACCCGGACGAGATCCGCGCAGTGAGCCAGCGCGTGCAGATCGACCCGGTCGTGGTCACGGTGGCGGCAGCTGCCGATGAGAAGCCGGCAATCGAGCAGCGTTTCCACGAAGTCGAAGCGGCCCAGAAGCCGGACGCGCTGGCGCAATTGCTGGTTGGCGCTCTCGCGGAGCAGGCACTGGTGTTCTGCAACATGCGCCGCGAGGTGGACGCGCTGGCGCAGGAACTCGACCGCCGCGGTTTCTCGGCGCTGGCCCTGCACGGCGACATGGAGCAGCGCGACCGCGACGAGGTGCTGGTGCGCTTCGCCAACCACAGCTGCGCGGTGCTGGTGGCCACGGATGTCGCCGCGCGCGGGCTCGACATCGTAGCGCTGCCGCTGGTGCTCAGCTACGACATCGCACACGACCCGGAAACCCATACCCACCGCATCGGGCGCACCGGCCGCGCCGGCGAATCCGGTCTGGCGATCACCTTGTGCACGCCGCGCGAGCGGCCGAAGGCGGCGCACATCGAGGAGATGAGCGGCACGCCGCTGGCATGGCGGCCACTGAAAATCGCGCCGCCACGCGGCAAGACCTTGCACCTGGCGCCGATGAAAACCCTGGTGATCGATGCCGGCCGCCAGGACAAGCTGCGCCCCGGCGACATCCTCGGCGCACTCACCGGCGATGCCGGACTGGAGGCGAAGGACATCGGCAAGATCGACGTATTTGCCACCCGCGCCTACGTCGCGATCACCCGCGCGCTGGCAAACAAGGCGCTGGAACGCCTGCGCGCGGGCAAGATCAAGGGCCGGAACTTCCGCGTGCGGCCGCTGGCATGACGTCATCTACATCACCTACCGGTAGCCCGCTGCGCCGCCTTCTTCCAATCCTCGCCCTGCTGCTTGCCACCACCGCCTGCCGGGCGGCCATCCCGGTCGACGGCTACAAGATCGTGCACGTCTATCCGCACGACACCTCGGCCTATACCGAGGGATTGTTCTACAAGGATGGCTTCCTTTACGAGAGCACCGGCGAGAAAGGCGCCTCGAGCGTACGCAAGGTGCAACTGGACACCGGCAAGGTGCTGCAGCAGCACCACGTGCCGGCGCAGTATTTCGGCGAGGGCATCGTCGACTGGAAGGGCCAGCTGATCCAGCTCACCTGGCAGAGCGAAACCGGCTTCGTCTACGGCCTGGACGACTTCAAGCTGCGACACACGTTCAACTACCCCGGTGAAGGTTGGGCGCTGACCCGCGACCGCACGCACCTCTACATGAGCGATGGCTCATCCGTGCTGCGCATCCTCGATCCGGACACGCTGACCACCACCGGCAGCATCATGGTCACCGCCGATGGCGTGCCGGTGACCCATCTCAACGAGCTGGAATGGGTCGACGGCGAGATCTACGCCAACGTCTGGCTGACCCAGCGCATCGCACGCATCGATCCGGCCACCGGCCACGTCGTCGGCTGGATCGACCTGACCGGCCTGTTCGACGTGAACACCCTGCCGGTACCGGGCAACGACGTGCTCAACGGCATCGCCTGGGACGCGCGGCACCAGCGCCTGTTCGTCACCGGCAAGCACTGGCCGAAGCTGTTCGAGATCAAGCTGGTGCCACCCGGCAGGCACTGACCCGACAACCGGCACCCGACTATCGCTGCAGCCAGCGTACCGCACCGCGCCCGGCCAGTAGGCCGCTGGCGCAACATGCAGTGAGCAGATAGCCACCGGTGGGCGCCTCCCAGTCCAGCATTTCTCCCGCGCAGAACACCCCGGGGCGATCACGCAACATCATGTGCTCGTCCAGTGCCTCCAGTCGCACACCACCGGCGGTGCTGATCGCTTCGGCGACCGGCCGTGGCGCGCGCAGGCGCAGCGGCAGCGCCTTGAGTTGCCCGGCGAGAGCCGCTGGATCGGCCAGCGTGGGCTTGTCCACGAGCTCAAACACCAGCGCACACTTCGCTGCATCCAGCCCGGCGCGCCGACGCAGCCAGTCACCGATGCTGTGCTTGCCGCGCGGGGTGGCGAGGCGCTCGGCAAGGATCGGTTGCGTGTAGCCCGGCACCAGATCCAGCAGCAGCAGCGCCTCGCCGCGCTCGGCGATCTGCTCGCGCAGCTCCGCGCCGAGCGCATAGACCAGGCTGCCCTCGATGCCGTATTCGCTGAGCACGAACTCACCCTGGCGCCGATGTGCCACGCCGCGGCGATCGACCCAATGCGCCACCACCGGCTTCAACGGCGCGCCGGCGAAACGGTCGCGCAGATGCTCGCTCCAGGCCAGCTCGAAGCCGCAATTGGCCGGCTGCAGCGGGGCCATGTCGATACCGGCGCGTGCCAGCGGCGCCACCCATGCACCATCGGAGCCGAGCTGCGGCCAGCTGGCACCGCCCAGCGCGAGCACCACCGTATCAGCCGGCACCGCGCGCTCACCCTGCGGCGAGGCGAAATGCAGCGCGTCATGTGCCTGCCAGCCCAGCCAGCGATGGTGCATGTGGAACTCCACCCCGGATTCTCGCAGGCGCCGCACCCACCGACGCAGCAGCGGCGCCGCCTTCATGTCGATCGGGAAAACCCGCCCGGAGCTGCCGACGAAGGTTTCCACCCCCAGCCCGCGCGCCCAGGCGCGCAGCGCCTGCGCGTCAAACGCCGCGAGCCAGCGCCCGATCTCGGTCTGGCGTGCTCCGTAGCGTTCGAGGAAGTGCGCCGGTGGCTCCGCATGGGTCAGGTTGAGGCCGCCCTTGCCGGCCAACAGAAACTTGCGGCCGACTGAACCCGTGGCATCGTACAGATCCACATGGATTCCGGCTGCGCAGGCGATCTCGGCAGCCATCAGGCCGGCCGGTCCGCCGCCGATGATGGCGAGTCGGGGAGAGAAGGAGGAGGTCATTTGTCCATGGTCGCATGAGCCGGACGCTGTTCGGTATGGCGGCCATCCGATGATGCGCCGCTTCATCTTGCCGTCCGCCGTGCTCCTGTTTGCTTCAACCGCGGCCATCGCATCCACGAACCTGCTGGCGCTGCCACGCGAGCAACCGGCGCTGCACGCGCTGGCCGATGCGCCAAACGGTGATCCGGCAGACGCTGCCCACAGGCAGCGCACGCTAGACTCGCCCGATGGCCACCACCCCGCACAAACGCGAACCTCGCAAGACCAACGCACCTGCCTCGAGCACTCAGCCACGGCCGAGTCCGACTGCGGCGAAGGCGAAGGCGAAGCCCAAGGCCAAGCCGCAGCCGGCGGACAGCTCGACGCGCGCCACGCGCGTGTTGAATTGGCTGCTGCGCAAGCTGCCGCCGCACCAGCGCGAGAAGGCCTTGGACTACCTCGTGCTGACCCGGATGGACCGGCCGATCGGCGCCCTGCTGCTGCTGTGGCCGACCTGGTGGGCGCTGTGGCTGGCGTCCGCCGACTTTCCCGCGTGGAAGCTGTTGCTCATCTTCACCCTGGGGGTATTCGTGATGCGCGCGGCCGGGTGCGCGATCAACGACTATGCCGATCGCCTGCTCGACCCGCAGGTGGCGCGTACCGCGGGCCGCCCGATTGCGTCGGGCCGGGTCAGTCCACGCGCGGCCGTGGCCTTGTTCGCCATCCTGCTCGCGGTCGCCTTCGCCCTGGTGTTGTTGACCAACCGGCTGACCATCGAGCTTGCGTTTGCCGGGGCCGCGCTGGCGGTGCTGTACCCGTTCAGCAAACGCTACACCTACCTGCCGCAGGTGGTGCTGGGCGCGGCGTTCGGCTGGTCGATTCCGATGGCGTTCGCTGCGGTGACGAACACGGTGCCGCCGCTGGGCTGGCTGTTGTTCATCGGCAACATCCTGTGGTCGACGATCTACGACACCGAGTACGCCATGGTCGACCGTGAGGACGACCTCAAGGCCGGCGCGAAATCCACCGCCATCCTGTTCGGCGATGCCGACCTGCCGATCCTCGGCATGCTGATGGGCACCTTCCTGCTCGCGATGCTGTTTGTCGGCCAGCGCGCGCACCTGGGCTGGCCGTACTGGCTCGGCCTGCTGCTCGCTGCCGGGCTGTTCGCCTGGCAGCACTGGCTGATCCGCAACCGCCAGCGCGACGCGTGCCTGGCCGCGTTCCGCCACAACAACTGGCTGGGCCTGACGCTGTGGGTCGGCATGGCGCTGGCGTTGGCGGTGCGGTGACCTGGGTTACCCGCAGCCACCGTCGCCAGCACTTTACGACGACGTCCGAAGCGGAGCACTGGCGGGCTTCGAACTCAGCCAGATCGAACAGAACGACGGGCATCTCGATCCAGGCCACTTCACTGCACTCGGGCGTCTCTCATGGCGCGTCACCCACTTTCTCGACGCACTCGCCGAACCGGCGGACCAGGAGCCGGTCGGACGTCATCGTGGTTAACCGCGCGGCGACGGTGCCCGCGCCAGCGCCCATACATCGACCCGCTTCGCGCCGGCCCACTTGAGCACGCGCACGCACTCGGCCAGGGTGGCGCCAGTAGTCATCACGTCGTCCAGAATCGCGACATGCGCCGGCACGGCGATTCCCTCGCGCCGCATGAAAGCACCGTGTACGTTGCGGCGGCGGTGGACCGCATCAAGCTCGGTCTGCGCATCGGTGTGACGCACACGCTTCAGCACGTCGTGTCTCAGCGATACTTGCAGTGCGCGCGCCAGCGGCCTGGCCAATTCCAGCGCCTGGTTGTAGCCGCGCTGGCGCAAGCGACCGTGATGCAGCGGTACCGCCAGCAACAGTGATGGCAGCGCGAGCGGACGGGGCTCCCGCCGCCACAGGGTCGAAAGCACCCGACCGGCCGCGAGGTCGTGGCCGAACTTGTAGCGCGACTCCAATCGATCCAGCGGCCAGCCATAGCGGAATGGCGTCCACGCGGCATCCCAGGGTGGCGGGTGTCGCTGGCATTCACCGCACAGCGCCGCGGGTGCCGCCAGTGGCAGCGCACAGCGTGCACAACAGCTGTGGTTGCGCGGCAACTCGGCGGCACAATCGGCGCACAGGTCGATGCCATTTGCACCGGCGGCGTCGCACAGCAGGCAGCGCCACGGCAGCACGAAGCGGTGCAGGTCGCACCAGACTTGTCGCCAAACGTCCTTGTGATTCATCGCCATCCCAGCTCCGCCGGCCGCCGAGACCTGATCGTAACGGGATTGCGGGTGCCGTGCTCCGTCAACCTTGTTTATCTCATTCCAGTTGACACGTAGCAGGGCGCCTTTCACACTTTCCGCCTCACTCTCCCGAGTACGTATTCCATGGCCAACACCATTCTCCGCCACGACTGGAGCCGCGACGAGGTGCGCAGGCTATTCGACCTGCCGTTCAACGAATTGCTGCACCAGGCGCACGAAGTGCATCGCGCGCAGCACGATCCGAACGCGGTGCAGGTGTCCACCCTGCTCTCGATCAAGACCGGCGGCTGTCCCGAGGATTGCGCCTACTGTCCGCAGGCGGCGCGCTACGACACCGGCGTGACGGCGCAGAAGCTGATGGAGGTCGAGGAGGTGCTGGAGCGCGCCCGCGCGGCCAAGGCCGCCGGCGCCAGCCGGTTTTGCATGGGCGCGGCGTGGCGCGGCCCCAAGGATCGCGATATTTCCAAGGTCGCCGCCATCGTCAGCGCGGTGAAGGACCTCGGCCTGGAAACCTGCGCCACCCTGGGCCTGCTTGGCGATGGCCACGCGCAGGCGTTGAAGAACGCCGGACTGGATTACTACAACCACAATATCGACAGCGCGCCGGAGTTTTACGGCGAGATCATCCATACCCGTGAATACCAGGACCGCCTGGTAACGCTGGAACAGGTGCGCGACGCGGGCCTGAAAACCTGCTGCGGCGGTATCGTCGGCATGGGCGAGACGCGCGACCAGCGCGCCGGCCTGTTGCAGGCGCTGGCCAACCTGCCGGCGCACCCGCAGTCGGTGCCGATCAACCAGCTGGTGCCGGTGCCAGGCACGCCGCTGGCCAATGCGGAGCCGCTCGATCCATTTGAGTTCGTGCGCACGATCGCGGTAGCCCGCCTGTTGATGCCACTGTCGATCGTGCGGCTCTCGGCTGGTCGACAGCAGATGGACGACGCGGTGCAGGCGCTGTGCTTTTACGCCGGTGCCGGCTCGATCTTCTACGGCGAAAAGCTGCTAACGACCGGCAATCCCGACGTCGAAGCCGACCGCGCATTGTTCCGCCGGCTCGACCTGCATCCGATGGAAGTGAGCGAGCCGTCTGGCACCGTGCATGCGGGCATCCTGGCGACCGCAGAGAACGGTTGTGGAGCCGGTTGTGGCTGCTCCCGCGCGGCCTGACCTGCTGCAACGTCTGGCCGTCGAGACGGCCGAACGCGAGCATGCCGGACTGCTGCGCCGGCTGCGCACGGTTGCGCATGTCGATGGCCCATGGCTTGATGTTGCCGGGCGTCGCCTGTTGGCGTTCTGCAGCAACGACTATCTCGGCCTGGCGCAGCACCCTGCCCTGATCGGTGCGCTCACCCGCGCCGCGCATCAGCAAGGCGTCGGCAGCACCTCGGCACACCTGATCTGCGGCCATCGCGCCGAACACGCCGCCCTGGAAGAGGCCTTGGCCGCATGGACCGGTCGCGCACGCGCGCTGCTTTTCTCTACCGGCTACATGGCCAACCTGGGCGTGCTGCAGGCGCTGCTGGCACCGGGCGATATTTGCATGCAGGACAAGCTCAACCACGCCTGTCTGCTCGACGGCGCGAAGCTCGGCGGCGCGGAACTGAAGCGCTATCCACACGCCGACGTCGACGCCGCCGCACGCCAAATGCGCAGTCGCCCGGGCGCTGCCGCGCTGCTGGCTACCGATGGCGTGTTCAGCATGGACGGTGATGTTGCGCCGCTACCCGAGCTGGCCGCGCTGTGCACCAGCGAAGGCGCCTGCCTGATGGTCGATGATGCGCATGGCCTGGGCGTACTCGGAACCCACGGTGCCGGCAGCCTCGACGCCGCCGCGCTGGGGCAGCACGAGGTCCCGATCCTGATGGCTACCCTGGGCAAGGCGCTGGGCTGCAGCGGCGCCTTCGTCGCCGGCCCGGCGTCACTTGTCGATGGCCTGATCCAGTTCGCGCGACCGTACATCTACACCACCGCGATGCCACCGGCGCTGGCGGCGGCCGCACTGGTGGCCGTGCGTCTGGCGCAAACCGAAGCCTGGCGGCGCGAGCGGCTCGCCATGTTGATCACACGCTTCCGCCGCGGCGCCAGCGAACTTGGCCTGCCGTTGCTGGCCTCCACCAGCGCGATTCAACCACTGCGGCTCGGCAGCGCCGAGGCCGCGATGAAGGCGATGCGGAATCTGCAGCAACAAGGCCTGCTAGTCACGGCGATCCGGCCGCCCACGGTGCCCGCGGGACAAGCGCGACTGCGCATCACCCTGTCTGCGGCGCACCAGGAGACGCATGTGGATCGTCTGCTGGCCGCCCTGGAAACACTGCGCCTGCCAGCGCAAGCCAGCTGATCCAGGCATGCCGCGTATAATTACCCGCTAGCTACCGCGATACCGTGCATGTCGATCGTCAATATCTCCGCCTACAAATTCATCAGCCTGGACGAGCTCCCGGCGCTGCGCGTGCGGCTGCTCGCGCGCTGCGAGGCGCTGGCCTTGAAAGGTACGAAACCGATCTGGGCAAGTTTCCGCGGGCGCTCGACTATTGTCTCGCCAGCTTCACCGGCTTTCCTGCTTCCCGCGAAAGACGAGGCCACCCCGACGTGAGTCTGTACATCGACAAGCGCGGTCACGGCCCGATTCCGCTGGTATTGCTGCATGGCTGGGCGATGCACGGCGGCGTGCTGCAACCGCTGGTCGATGCGCTGGTCGATCACTGCACGATGCATGTGGTCGATCTTCCCGGACACGGCTACTCGCGCGCTTGCGGACTGCCGCTGGAACCGCACGCGTGTGCCGCCGCGATCGCTGCGGTGACGCCACCGGCGATCTGGCTCGGCTGGTCGCTGGGCGGATTGATCGCGCTCACCGCTGCACTGGATCTGCCGCGGCAGGTGCGCGGCTTGGCCATGCTGTGTGCCACGCCGCGATTCGTGCGCGCGGCCGATTGGCCGCATGGCGGCGATGCCACCCTGGTGCATCGGCTGGCGACCGACCTGGAAACGGATTACCACGCAACCATCGAACGTTTCCTGGCACTGGAAGCGATGGGCAGCGCCGACCCGCGCGCCGAGCTGCGCCGTCTGCGCGAACTGGTGTTCACCCGTGGCGAACCGGATTTGCGCGTGCTGCAGGAAGGCATCCGCATTCTCGAAGACAGCGACCGCCGCGCCGCCCTGCCCGACCTCGGCGTACACAGTGCATGGATCGCCGGCCGTCGCGACCGGCTGGTGCCGCCGCAGGCGATGGCGTGGTCGGCCCGCCAATGCGGCGGCGACTACCACGAGCTGGCGCAGGCCGGTCACGCCCCGTTCTTCGGCCACGTCGAGGCGCTGGTGCAGGCGCTGCAACCCCTGTTTGAGCAGCAATCCGGTCGCTCCGCCGCTCTGAGTCTTTCCGATGAATGATTTCCACCTCGACCGCCGCCAGGTACGCCGCAATTTCGGTGGCGCGGCAGCCACCTACGAACAGCACGACGCGCTGCAGCGCGAGGTGCAGGCGCATCTGCTGGAGCGCCTCACCTTCTATCTGGAAACGCCGCAACGCGTACTCGACGTCGGTGCCGGCACGGGTCGCGGCAGCGCGCTGCTGAAGCTGCGCTACCCCAAGGCCGAAGTGATCGCGGTCGACCTGGCGCTGCCGATGCTGCGCGCGGCGAAACACCACAGCGGGTGGCTGAAGCCGTTCCGCCGCGTCTGCGCCGAGGCCAGCGCACTGCCCTTGCCCGACCACAGCATCGATGTGCTGTACTCCAACCTTTGCTTCCAGTGGATCGACGACTTGGCCACCCTGTTCGGCGAATGCATGCGCGTGCTGAAGCCCGGTGGCCTGATGGTGTTCTCCAGCTTCGGCCCGGACACCCTGACGGAGCTGCGTGCCGCCTGGGCCGAAGCCGATCAGCAACCGCACGTCAGCCGCTTCCTCGACATGCACGATGTCGGCGATGCGATGCTCGCCTCCGGCCTGCGCGACCCGGTGCTCGACGTGTTCCGCTACACCCTCACCTACAGCGATCCACGCAAGTTGCTGAAGGAGTTGCAGGGGTTGGGCGCGACCAATGCCGATCGCGCCCGCGAACGTGGTCTTACCGGCAAGCATCGTTACCAGCGCATGCTGGCAGCCTACGAGGCGATGCGTGTGGATGGCCACATCCCGGCCACCTGGGAAGTGGTCAGCGCGCACGCCTGGGGCCCACCCATGGGCCAACCGCGTCGCGTCGGCGGCAGCGAGATCGCCAGCTTCTCGATCGACAAGCTGCGCGGGTCGCGGCGGCGCCCGAGCTGATCTGCGATGCGCCGCGACCGCGAATACTCAGGTAGAACGTGTATCAGAACGTGTAATTGACCGAGGCGCCGACGCCATAGTCCGGGCTGCCATTGGCCATGCCACCGAGCGCGTAGCTCTGCAAGCGGAAACTGTCGCTGAACTTGTGATTCCAGTACGCCGCGACCTCGCTTTGCGGTGCACCGCCCACGGCGATGCGCTGGCGGTAGTTGTAATACATGCCTACGTGGTCGTTGCTCGCAACCCGGTAGTCAACGCCGGCGTTCGCATTGATTCCGTTCTTGAGCTTGATGTATTGCGAGCTGCCATAGCTCATCCAGCCCACGCCGCCGAACGGCGTCCACTGACCGAAGACCTTGTAGCTGTCCACGGAAATGCCGTAGTCGTTCTGGCCCGTGCCCAATCCCTTGTTGACGTCAGCCGTACCGAATTTCGCCTTGCCGGTGAGATCAAGAGCGAAGCTGCGGTCGGCACTGGAGAACAAGGTATATCCGGCCGATGCCACCACATCGCCAAGTCCGGAGGCCGACGTGGCAGCGGTGGTGGTCGAGGTGCCGCCGCCCGGATTGGATCCGCCGCCCAGTACATGACCAAGACCGCGAGCGAGCGGATTGGTGTTATTGACCGGGCCAGTACCGGGAATCACGTTACCCGCACCGTGGATGCTGATGTACGGAACGGTAACCTTGAAAGTCCAGCGGTCGGTGTTGTAGGCGGCAGTAAACGGGACCGACCAGATGTCGGTGGTGGTGGCGGTCCCGTATTTGCCGCTGCTGTAATTGGCACCAGTACCAATGCTGAAGCGATCGGTAGCGTGTGCGATCGGCGCGCCGATGAGCAGCAGGCCGCCAAACACCACCCAGTTCATATTCTTGTTCATGCCGTGGGGAATCCTTGAGTAATCGGGGAAAACGGGCCTGACTGGTGCCAGGCCCGTGAGGAATCGGAACGAATCAGCCGCCCGGGCGACCCGCATGATCCGGAATCTGCGGGCGATCCGGAACCTGCGGGCGATCCGGAACCCGCGGGCGATCCGGTACGCTGGGACGCTGGGGAACATCAGGGTGATCCAGCCCGCTCATTCCGGTCGGGTGGCCGCTGATCTGGGCCTGGCCGAAAGCGCTATTGTCGGCGGTGGGGTGGTCCGTGATCTGACTCTTGCCGAAATCACCGCTGGCGTTGGCATGAGCATCCACGCCGACTTGAGCATGACCATCGGCTGCGACATGGGCATTCGCTTCCCCGTGGGCCGCGGCCCCTGTCGCTTGCGCAGAACGCATCAGGTCACCCAGCCTGAAGCCCATGCTGTTGGCGATCTGGCCCCAGCCTTCGCCGGAAGCCCGTGCAGCCAGCACGCCCTGGAGATCGACCGTGCTGCCGTCGGCCAGGGTCAAGCTGCCGCCATTGAGCGCGGCGGCAATCTGCTCGGCGGTCGGGTCGGTGATGCCCGCCTTGGCCAGGCTGGCCTCGGCCAGCGACAGCGCGATTTTCACGTTGCCGTAGCCCATCTTGCCGGCGATCGGCTGGATCGTGGTGTCGGTACCAGCGCTGGTGCCGTCCGCATTCTGGGTCACCTCGGTCAGCGTGATGGCGGTGCCATCACGCAAGCCGTTCACCAGCGCCTGCGAGTTCGTATCCGAACCGGCGAAGGTGGAGAACTCGTCGCTCAGTCGGGTCGACTCGTGGTTGGTGGTAGTCAATGTGGTACTGGTGTCGGATGTCGTCGTGCTCTGCGCCATGGCTGGCGTAGCCGCCAGCGCGACCATCACGGCGGCACAAACGAGTGTGAGTGTAAGTTGCCGGGTTTGCATGGGTGTCTCCTTCGGGGATACGGCGAAGGGCAGATTGCCTTGCCCAACAGATATCGTCGTCGTTGCGCTCGATGGCTGCGCCGGAAAACCCGCGCGAGGGTATGCCCGCAGCCACCCTGTTCCTCGCGGATCAGTGTGTCTGTGAATTCGCGCCGGCACTCGCGCCGCCCTCTGTCTGCGCAGAGGCCGAGATGCCGTCGCGCGCCGAGCCGCGGGCGCCAGCCCCGCCGTTGGCATGGGCCGAGCCGTTCGTCCCGGAAGCACTGCCAGTGCTGGTGTTCGCATTGCCACGGGCCGAACCTGAGCCCGAGGCGTCGACCGCGCCCGACGCCGAGCTGCCCATGCCGGCGGCACCCTTAAGCACTGCGCTGCCCACGTTGCCGGCATCGCCAGCGGTGGCGCCGGTCGCGGTCGTGAGCCCACCAACGGCGTTGGCATCAGCGGCGCCCTTCGCCCTCGCGAGTCCGCTCAATGCATGGGTGGCAGCGGAGCCGTTCGCCTGTTTCGCCAGACGGGCAGCTTGTGTTGCATGGGCTGCGCCCGCAGCGACCTTCGAAGCAGCCTGATCCGGCAGTGCCGCACCCGGTGTGGCACCCGGCGGCTTGATGTCGGGTACATTGATATTGCCTGCGCCGTGCACGGATCCGCCGATCTGGCCCATTGTGGAAATGACCGGCCCGCCCAGCACCTGGGCCTGCAGCGGAGCGATGATCGCCAGGGCGAGGGCGCCGGCAATCAGGGTCTTGTTGAGGGTCTTGGTATTGAAGGTGGTGTTTCGCATGAGGGGACCTCCTGCCGGCGGTGATTCCGCGGCTTGCAAGGTCCATTACGTTCGGGGTCAGGGGATCCTTCCCTGCTGCCGGATCGGGTTCGGCGTACGTTCAGGTTCAGGGCGACAGCAAGCCGTATCCGTAGCGCGGATCGCGACCCGGGGGCCCGAGGTCGCGGGCCTCGCGGGCCAGGCGCTGCTCAACCTGCGCGGCGGCGCCCTTACGCGGCGCGTCCAGCAACTGGGCCGCCCTTCGCGCCACGATCGGCGACGCGAATGACGTACCGCGCATGGCGTCGCGGCCGTGGCCGACCACGCCGGATGCGCAGAAAGCCACCTGGATGCCACTGACAGATTCGGGCAACACGCGATCATGCGCGTCAACCGCGCTGACGCCGATCACCCCCGGGTAGGCCGCCGGGAACAGCGGTGGCGCAGCGGGCCCGTCGTTGCCGACCGCGCTGACCAGCACATGGCCACGCGCAATCATTGCCTGCACCGCGCGCGCAAGGACCGGATTGTCGGGGCCGACCAGGCTGATGTTGATTACCGGCACGCCTTCGCGCGCCATCCACGCCAGCGCGCGCACCAGATTGGAGGTGGCGCCACCCACGGCATCACTGCACCACAGGTTGGCCGCATACAGCGTATCGGGATCGCCATCGACGAGGCGTGCCGCCACGGCGGTACCATGCCGCGACACGCTTGCCGTCTTGCAGCCAAATGGCTCGATGCGGGCGTGTGCGAGTGCCGGATCGGCCGGGTCCACGCCGCCGTCGATCAGCCCCACGCGGCGCGGCATGCTGCCGCCTGCCCCTGTCGCCAGCGCATCATTCTGGATGGCATCGCCATCGCCGCCCACGCCCGCGGGCAGGTAGAGATGCTGGTAGGTGAAGGTCACTTTCGGTGCCAGCTGCTGCAGCGCCTGCAGCGCATCGGCTTCGCTGCGTCCGCGGGTGTCGCGCAGAACCACCAGGTCCAGTCCCAGCGTCGCGTCCGCTGACGCCTGGCGGTCCGCGGCAAACCCCTGTGCCCGCACGGCATCGAGTTGCCCGCCCGAGAGACCCAGGGCGAGAAACTCACCGCGCAGAACCGGCTCGCCTCGGGGATCGACCGTCACCCGCCCGGGTTCCGCGCGCAGCAAGGTGGTGATCTGCGCTCGGCGCGCCACGGCCAGCGGCCCATGCAGCAAGTCGTCGGCGCGCCGTATCGACGCCGTCGAAGGTAGGTCGGGCACGTGCGGCATGTCGGGTACGCGGGGTATGCCCACGCCGGGAACGTGCATGGCAGGCAAACCCGGCGGCGGACCGCGCAACTGTGCCCGCGCCGGCGTCGCGCCAACCAGGGCAAGCGCGATGGACAGCAAGGAAATCAGCGTGGAAGGCAGGCGTTGCAGCGTCATGGCAGAACGGCCCGGAAGCGTGGAATGCGGATGCTAGCATTGAGTGGGTTTATCCTTCCGAACCGTGTCGTTGTGCGCGAGGGAAGGAATCGCTGCCCTCAAACGTACTGGAAAGGTAAGCCGTGGATCCGAGCCAAACCGTGCGCGAAGGATTGCTCCCGCTGTTGCCGCGCCTACGCCGCCTGGCGCGGGCATTGGCAGGCCAGGTCGCCGATGCAGATGACCTGGTGCAGATCGTGCTAGAGCGCGCGCTGACCCGGGCGGCGCAGTGGCGGCCGGATGCCGCACTGGACAAGTGGGTGTTTGCGATTGCACGCAATGCCTGGCGCGACGAACTGCGTGCACGTGGCAGGTCGCAAAACCTGTTTGCTCCGGAGGAAGCTGGTGACACCGCGGCCGACGGCGCCAGCGCACCGGCGCAGAAGCTGGAATTGGCAGCGGCGCTGGCAGCGCTGGCGCCGGATCATCGCGAAGTGGTGGCCCTGGTGCTGGTCGAGGGTCTGTCTTATACCGAGGCCGCCGAGCTGCTGGAGGTGCCGGTGGGCACCATCACCAGCCGTCTGGCGCGGGCCCGCGCCACCCTGCAGGACCATCTTGGAAATGAGTCATGAATCCAATCAGCGAAGAAACCTTGCAGGCTTATCTGGACGGTGAACTCGGTGCGACCGAAGCTGCACAGATCGACGCCGCGCTGACGCATGACGAGTTGCTTGCCCGCCGCGTGGAACAGGCCCGCGCCATTCGCGCGCAACTTGGACGCCTGTTTGATCCCGTGCTTGACGAGCCTGTGCCCGAGCAGCTGTCGGCGCTGTTGCGGCCGGCACGACCGGCTGTGCGTGTATCTCCCATCGCGCTCACGGCGCCATCGGGTCATCGTGGCTTTGGCGCGAGTCGACGCCGCACTTCGCGTCGCTGGCTACTGCCGGGCGCGACCATGGCGGCGTCGCTGGCCGTGCTTGCGGTGGCCCTCTGGTGGAATGCCGACAGCCACCTCGTGCGCATGCACGACGGCCAGCTATTTGCGGCCGGTGCCCTGTCCCGCACACTCGACCGGACACTGGCGAGTGCGCCCGATCCATCGGCCGCGATCACCATCGGCCTGACTTTTCGCGGTGCGGACGGGCACATTTGCCGCACCTTCGTCCGCCGCACCCCCCCGGTAATGGCGGGGCTGGCCTGCCATGCTGCTGCTGGCTGGTCGCTGCCCGCGGTCGTCACGAATACCAAATCCGAAGGCGGCGAACTGCGCCAGGCCGCCAGTGACTTGCCGCCCGCGTTGCAGGCCGCGGTCGACGCGCGCATCCGCGGCGATGCCTTCGACGCGAAGCAGGAGCGCGCCGCACGCGATGGCGGCTGGCGTTAGTCCCGCGCAAGGCCAGCTTCCAGCCGTTCCAGTGCACGCCGCCGATGGTTGCCGTTACGGCCCTACTGCAGCTGCATCGCGAAACTACCGTCGACCTGCTTCACCGCAATCAGGCGTAGAAACGGTTCCAGCCGCTGGCGGTATTCCGCCGGCACGGTCGCGTTGACGGCAAAGGCGGGCGCGCCGCCTTCGGCCCACGATCCCTGGCCGCGCAGTTGCAGCGGTCCCTTGAGCGTCGTCAGGGTGACCCGACCACCATCCCCTGCGCCCACCAGGCGCAACTGGTAATTGCCCAGCGGCGACACCGGCGACAGCGCCGAACCGGCATGGAGCCATTGCAGCGTGGCATCACCACGCAAGCTGTGGCGCCCGATGACGAGGTCCTGGATCTGCAGATGCACCTCGCCACTGAGCTCAAGCGAGGCGAGTTTGGGGGCTACATAACCCAACGTCACCGCCGGCAGGACGATGTCGACATGCGCCAGTTCGATCCGCGACCAGGAAAGCGTGACCGGAAACGACCGCGACGGCGCGCCGAGATCGACGGCGTACGCCAATCGCGCCCGCAGCAAGGTGGCCGGCCGCAGCCGCCACGCCAGAGGCGTGGCCACGCCGATGCGCCCGGCCGCATCGCGGATCAGCAACTGCGCGCTGCCCGACCACAGGCTACCGCGGGCATCGGCCAGCTGCAGCCGCCCGCCGCTGACATTCTGCAGCATCGCATCGGCCCACGTCGCCGGTGCGGTGACGACGAGGGCGAGCAGGTAGATGCCCAGCCCGAACGCGAACAGGTGCCAGCGTTTCATCACGGCTGCGGGCGCACCAGGGTCGCCGTCACACTGACCAGGCCCGGCGTGGACAGTGCTTCGATCCGGCAGCTGTCCAGCCGCACATGCTGCACCTGGAGCGCGGCGACCCAGCGCAGCCAGTCGGCAAACGACACCGCACCGAACACCGCCACCACCTGATTGGCACCCGGCGCATTGATGCTCACCAGCGCGTGCGCCAGGCCGGCGCTATCGGTCTGCGCCTGCACCAGCGCGCGCAGATCGGTCTGCGACACCGAAATGGCCGGCGCCGCGCGCAGGCTCTCGATCGTAGTCGCCTGCTGTTCGAGGCGGGCCGCCTGCCCGCGCAATGCCACCACCCGGGGTTTTAGCGCGGTGGTCGCACGCTCCGCCGACAGCACCAGTGCGACATACAGCAGCACGCCCACCAGCGCGGCCAGCGCAGTGATGATCACCCGCTCCCGCGGCGAGCGCGATTCCCACAACTGGAGCACACGCGCCTTCATGATGGCCGTACCGTCAACACCACGGCCGCACCAGCGACGTGTCTGGAAGCCGGCAGCGGATCGACACTGAGGCCGGACTGTTGCAGGTGCTCGATCACGCCGCGCACGCCAGTCTCGTCAAGCCCAGCAAGCTCGATGGTCATGCGCCCGCTCGCATAGGACACCGCGTGGATCGTGCCGGCCGGGAGTGTCCGGGTGGCCGCCGCCAGCTGTTCGATCATCGGCAGGAAATCGCTGCTGTCGGACTGCCCGGCGGCATGCCGCGCCTCGGCGAGCTTGCGGCGCATCTGCAACACCGGGTCCACCACCGCAACCGCGGTGGGAAAGACCGCACGAAACCGCGCTGTCATCTGCTGGCGCAGCGCAACTTGCTGGTTCGCCAGCGAGACCCAGTCGATGACCAGCGCGATGGCCAGAATCGCCAGCGCGGCAGCGGTGATCCAGGCCGCCGGGCGAAGGCGCCCGGCCATGCCGGCGAAGGCGCGCCAGCGTTGCCGTTCCTGCTCCAGGCGGATACCGGCGTCGGCGGACGCGGTGCGCCAGTCCCAGCTGCCGGCCGGGCGCACGGCGACGCCGAGCATGCGCGTCCATGCCGCGATATCGGGCAGTGCATCCGCTGCCGTCGTGTACAGCGCAATCGACACCGGCCGCGCATCTTGCGCCTGCGCATCGTCGAGCATCAGACGCAGCGCCAGTGGCGGTGTTGCGCGATCGCCGCAATCGGTCGCCGCACCTTCGAACTCGCCGTTGCGCACGAACCCCTCGCGGCCATTCCAGGCCAGGCTCCACTCGTCCGTGGCCAGCGGCAGCAAAAGCGTTTCGCCGTGCACCTCGTGACCCTGAATGCCGATGGCCCCAAGTGCCGCGCCCCAGCGCACCAGCCCCGGCTTGTCGAGCACCGCCAGCACATCGCTGTCGCCGACGGCACCGAGCCAGCTGACCTGACTGGCATCCGGTTCGCCGATCGTCTGATCCTCCAGCGCGAAAGCCAGTACCGAGCCGGCATGACGCCGGGCCGCCTGCGGCACACGCGCCCGCGCGATCAGCACCTGCGCGGCGGGAATCACCCATTGCACGCGCTCGGCCCGGCGCGGGAGTGCCGCCAGCGGCCCCTCGCCGACCACCACGTCACGGCCGTCATTGAGCAGCGCCCACTGACACCGCAGCGGTGGATCGGAAAGTGAAACCCGGATACGCAGCAGGCTCATGGATATTTGCGCCAGACGATCGCCGGCCAGCCGTCGTTCTCGCGATCGAGCAACGCCACACCGCGGGCTCGGGCCGCACCGATGGTGACCTGCATCGTCACGAGGAAGAAATCACTGCTTGCAGAGAGGTTTTTCGCAGGCACGCTCAGTCCCTTGGGAAGTTGACCGAAGAAATCCGGCAAGTTGCGAAAATAGGCTTGATCCCGCCGCGCCACCAGCATGCGGGCGTCATCCAGGCTCAGGCCATCGACCATGGCGGCAATGACCTCGGGGGGCGCCGTGTTGACGTTCACCGGCGTGAACCGCGGCAGTGTCGTCACGAACGGACGCAGGCGCGCGCGCACGCCATCATCGAAGCCGCGCACCAGCGCCAGCTCGGCCACGTCGATCAGTGGCCGGTTCGCCGCAAGATAGGGCGACGGCAACGAAAGGTAGTACGCGTCTTCGGCGCCACCCTGAGGTTGCGGCTCGCTGTCGGCATCGATCCAGTCGGCCAGCGAGCCGGCGAGCGTGGGCGGAAGGCCGAGTATCGCCAGCAGGTGCCGGAAGTGATCGAGTTGCGCGAGATCGAGCTTGCCGTCGATGAGCAGGTTGTTGAGATTGAACTTGCCTTGCTGGTCCTCGATGCGGCCGGTGAGACTGCCGTTCTCGACCGGAATCGGCGGCAGCCGCAGCGCCCACGGCTCCCCGAGATAGTCGACCGTGCTGGTGCGGCGATCGTCGCTCAATACGGCGCGACTCCAATCCAGCCCGGCCTGAACCAGCTGCCGCGCCTGGGCATGCTCGGCGGTCAGCGCGACCCGCCGCGACCAGATGCTCTGCGACACCATCATCGCCGTCACCGCCAGCGCGGCCAGCGCGACCACGGTCAGCGCGAGCACGATGGCGACCCCTTGCTGACGGGCTCTCATGAGTTGAGCGCGAACACGCGCACGACCTGTTCGCCGCTAGCCAGCACGATGCGCACCCGCACCGCCCGGGGTATCGCCGCATCGCGCGGCGAGGTCGGCCAGGCGTTGACCCAGACCCGATCGGCATCGAGGTATTGCAGGTCGAATGTCGTCACGCCGCGCAGCACCGTGTAGCGTGCTGGCGGCACATCGGCCGGCAGGTCCAGACCCGGCCACAGCCACAGCTCGATCTGCTGCTTGCCGTTCAACGTGTAGGCAACACGACGGGGCGTGTCCATGTTTTCGTCCGAGGCAAAGCGGCTGAATGCCAGCCGTGGCTGGGTGGTCGTGCTGGTGGGCACGCCGATCCATGCCGGCGCACTACCCGCCGCACGGCGCACCGGGCGGGGTGCGGCCATCTGCACGTCCTGCTCGAAGCGTGCAAAGAACGCAGCCACCTGCCGCCACTTGTCGGTTTCGGCGGCGACGTGCTGGCGGGTATCGAGCACGGCGCCGAGTCCGCGGTACGACATCAGCGCCAGCGCCGACAGGATCAGCAGCGCAGCCAGCACCTCGATCAGGGTGAAGCCGTTGCGCCGCCTGCGCGCGAACGTGTTCATTGGTCGACCGCTGGCGGGTTGACCACAAACCCGCTGAAACGCGCCAGCACATGCGATTCGTCAGGCGCCGCAGACACCGTCACGTTGATCCGACGGAAGGCGGGGTTCGGCGTCGAGAGCACCTCCTCGCGCCAATCGAATGCGATACCGCCCTCGCTTTCCTCCCCGCGCTGCACGCCAAGCGACAGCCAGTCGCCGCGGGCACGATGTTCGGCCAGGCGGTTCTGCGCCACCCAGCCGGCCAGCGTGCGGGCGCGCAGTTCGCCCACGCTGTTGGTGCCCTGCCCAGCCGCACGCAGCGCCGCCAGCAAAGCGATCGACACGATCGCCAGCGCCACCAGCACCTCGATCAGCGTGAATCCGCGCGGTTCAGCGTTGCGCCAATGGGTCACTGGATGCTCCTTCGCCCGGCAACACGCGCACTTCGCCCACCGGATCCCCCGACACCGTGTCACGCGCTGTGCCGAGAGACAAGTCGATGGTGAAGGAAAGCACCGAGCGATACGGCACGAACTCCAACCGCATGGATCCCTCCGCGGGCATGTTCTCGATCCGCAGACCCGCGAGCACCATGCCCTGCGGCAGCGTGCGGGCGCGCAGCTGATCGCTGTCGCGCACCTCGGACCACTCGCCATCACCGGTCTTGCGCCAGAAGCGGTAGCCGGTGGCGTCGGCGGTCCAGGCGATGGAGTTTCCGGTAAGGCGCGCTTCGGAGGCGGCAAGATCCAGCAGTTGCGCGAGTCGATCGGCCTCGACGCGCAGCAGGCCGGCATCATCCGGGCGCACGATGGCGCTGGCCAGCCCGACAATCAGGCCCATGATCAGCATCACGACCAGCACTTCGATCAGCGTGAAGCCACGGGTTCGTGCGGCAGCGACGGGGGATTTCATGGCGTGCAATGCCAGGCCATCACAACATCCACGAGCCGATGTCGGCATCGTTGCCCTCGCCACCGGGCGCACCGTCGGCACCGAAGCTGACGATGTCGACCTCCCCGTGCAAGCCCGGATTCAAATATTGATAGGGATTGCCCCACGGGTCCGTGGGCAGGCGATCGAGATAGCCGCCCGCCTTCCAGTCAGGCGGGATGGGGGCGGTAGCCGGCCGCACCACCAAGGCCTGCAGGCCCTGTTCGGTCGATGGATAGCGATGGTTGTCCAGCCGGTAGAGCTTCAGCGCCTGCATCAGGCTGGCAATGTCCTGCTTGGCGGCGACCACCCGCGCATCGTCCGGGCGGCTGATGATTTTCGGCACCACCAACGCCGCAAGAATGCCCAGGATGACCACCACCACCATCACCTCGAGCAAGGTGAATCCGCGTTCTCTTGATGTCGTCATCATGTGTCCCTTGCACTCGATCAATCCGGCATGGGCTGATATCTACCCCGCAGCCAAAGGGAGCCGTTGTCGTCAGCACCCGCCAATGTTCACCCAGGCGAATACCGCGGCGGACACGGCGAGTGTAAGTTGGACTTTGTGAGTACCCTGTGTGCATCGGACAACGGCCAGCCCCTGAGCGTTGAGGCGCAAGCGCGCCGAGTTGCCGGCGGCCACAATCCAACCAGGCCAAACTGTTACATCGGAGCATTCACGACAAGCAGCAGGTTTTTGGCGTATACCAGTGCCGCATCCTTGTCGGGCCGTCAGTCGCAGCGCAGCGATCTAGGAGCCTGTCGGACTTTACTCGGTCGGTCTGCGAATCCATCTGTGCGGTCCATATTTCCGCCGCTTTTTGACCCATAGAACCACTATGGGCCTGCAAAGCCTCGAAAATCTGTCCTCGCACAGCTGAATTCTCGCCTCAACCGGCAAAGTCCGACAGGCTCCTAGGCCCGGCCCGGTTGTTTTCCTGTCGGTGTTTTCCATCAGGCCATCCAGCTCCCACCCGGCGAAAAATGCATACGATCTCATTTGAACGATCGAACTTCGTGCCGACGGCTATCGTGTCGCTGTTGACATTCGCCGCCATCGCGCTGCTCGGCCTGGTATTGGCACACTGGACCTGGGAATGGCTTGCCCCGCGTCCTGAACCGCGTGCTCCGGCGCCGGCGCCCACAGCAAAGCAGGCGACGGCCGCCGCTGGCCTGTTTGGCAGCGCGCAACGCGATTCCGACGCTGCCGCCGCGACCGGCCTCGCGATCCGGTTGCTCGGTATCGTTGCCGCCACCGACGGACATCGCGGCTACGCGTTGCTGCAACTCGGAGCGAAAGAGGTGCTTGCCGTGCGCGCAGGCGATGACGTTGCGCCCGGTGTCCGCCTCGCGAAAGTCGGCACCGATCACGTCGTCCTGGAACGTGGCGGCGTGCGTGAAACACTGGCGTGGCCAAAGCCAGGCGTGGCGGCTCCGTTTGCCGCGCAACCCGGCGCAGTGGAACGGTGACCCGAGCGATCGGGTCCACCTCGAACGGTCAGCAAGTGGTCCCGAACCGACCAGCAATCTCTCTGCTGTGCGGCGCCTGCCCGCCAGGCACACGACCCGGAATTCACCGGGTCGTGACGTCCGGTCACATAAAGTCATCGCGTGAACTTTCTGACACCGGACCCGTTTTACGGTTGATGGGAGCTCCACCGCACGCCCGCGGAATGTCATTCGGCAAGCGCAAACAGACACAACGCAGCGGCAGCGCTGGAAACCGAAGTGCAGGGGGCATCGTGAAGTCGAATCAACTGGGTCAGGCCATGGGAGTGCGCAAGGCATCGGGCTGCTTCCCGCCGTGCCCGGTGGGTCAGCGCGGGCACGACTGCGCTTCGGCGTTGCCGATCTGCCAGGGGACCTGGCAATGATTTCTGCTCCCGGGCCTTGCATCCCTAGGAGTCCGACAGACTCCTAGCCCATGGTGAATTTCCTTTGAATATGAAGCGGACCTGGTCCCACACCGGACCTCTCTGCCTGACCCTGGCCCTGGCATTTTTCCAGGCCGGGCCGGCGCATGCGCAGGCCGGCCGCGCGGGAACGACGACGAGCCCCAGCGCACGCCCCACACCAGCGGACAACACCGGCGCCAACCCTCCCGTGCGCGTGGATGACGATGTCGTCACGCTCAACTTCGTCAACGCCAACATCGAAGGGGTAGTCAAGCTGATCAGCAAGATCACTGGCAAGAATTTCGTGATCGACCCGCGGGTCAAGGGCTCGATCAACATCGTCTCCGCCCGGCCGGTGCCGCGGGCGCTGGTGTACGAGGTTTTTGTTTCGGCCTTGCGCCTGCAGGGTATCGCGGCGATCGAGGATCGCGGCATCGTCAAGATCGTGCCCGAGGCCGATGCCAAGCAGCAACCGGCTATCACAACCGGCACACATGCGTCCGGCGACCGGATCGAGACGCGGGTATTCACGCTCAGGTACGAATCGGCCGCGCAACTGGTACCCGTATTGCGCCCGCTGATCTCGCCCAACAACACCATCAATGCCTACCAGAACAACAATACGCTGGTCATCACCGACTACGCGAACAACCTGCAGCGCCTGGCCAGAATCATCGAGTCGATCGACCAGCCGAGCGTCAGCGGTCCGGTCGTGATACCGCTGCATTATGCCTCGGCGGTCGATGTCGCCGGGATGGTCAACCGCCTGTTCGTGGAAGGGGCGGCGCGCCTGGGCAGCAACCAGACGGACCCCACCGATCGCTTCACGGTCGTGCCGGATGCCCGCTCGAACAGTCTGCTGGTGCGCACCGGTGATCCCTCGCGGCTGAGCCAGCTGCGCAAATTCGTCGCGATGCTCGATTCACCTACCAACGCCGGTGGCAACATCCATGTCGTCTATCTGAAAAATGCCGAGGCGATGAAGCTCGCCGAGACCCTGCGGGCCATCTACGAAGGCCAGGTCGGCACAGCCCGATCAGGCACTGCGCCGACGATGCTGGGCACCAATGCATCGACCGGCAGCGCAGCAAGCCAGACCGACGGGTTCGCCAACCCGGTCGGCGATGTCTCGACCTTCCGCAGCAGCCAGAACCAGGCCGCGGCAGGCGCGCCCGGCATCATCCAGGCCGATGCGGCTACCAACTCGATCATCATCAACGCGCCCGACGCGATCTACAACAACCTGCGTGCCGCGATCGAGAAGCTTGATGTGCGGCGGGCCCAGGTCTATGTCGAAGCGACGATCGTGGAGCTCAGCGCCGACAAGGCTGCCGAGTTCGGCATTCAGTGGCAGAACCTCAGCGGGTTGGGTAGAACCGGCACGCAGGCCTTTGGCGGCACCAATTTCGGCACCGCCGGCCAGAACATCATCGGCATCTCACAGAATCCGGCATCGGTCGGCCCCGGCCTCAACATTGGCGTAGTCAACGGCAGCATCACCATTCCCGGCGTGGGCCAGATCCTCAACATGGGCTTGCTGGTGCGCGCGCTGGAAACCGACGCCAACGCCAATATCCTGTCCACGCCGACGCTGCTGACGCTGGACAACGAGGAAGCGCAGATCGTGATCGGCCAGAATGTCCCGTTCATCACCGGCCAGTACGCGGTAACCGCCGCCGCCACCACGCCCACGCCGTTCCAGACCATCGAACGGCACGACGTCGGACTGACCCTGCGGATCAAACCGCAGATCTCCGAGGGTGGTACGGTACGCCTGCAACTGTACACGGAGGTCTCCAGTATCCAGGACAAGAACAACCCGGCCGGGGTGATCACCAACAAGCGCGCGGTGAACACCACGGTGCTGGTCGACAATGGGCAGATCGTGGTGATCGGCGGCCTGATCCAGGACACGGTCAACGACGGTGAGCAGAAGGTTCCCGTACTCGGATCCATCCCTGTGCTCGGCAGTCTGTTCCATTACAAGAACCGCTCGCACAGCAAGACCGACCTGATGATTTTCCTGCGGCCGACCGTGGTGCGCGACAGCGAGGATGCCGATGGCTTCACCAGCGAACGCTACGACCACATCCTCGGCGAGCAGAACAAAGTCAAACCGGCACATGACCCGATTCTGCCCGACATGCAATTGCCCGCTCTGCCGCCGCGAACGGCGCCGGTGATCCTGTCGACCAAGCCGCTGAAACCCCAGACAAGGCCGTCCTCCGACAGCGGCAGCCACTGATGAACGGGCGGGCCAACCGGATTCCCTACACGTTCGCCAAGACCCATGGCGTGGTTCTCACTTCGCTGCATGATGATCGCGCCGAAGTGGCGGTGCGCAACGGCGCGCATGCCGGTGCGCTGGCCGAATTGCGCCGCGCGCTTGGCGTGCCGGTATACGCCCGGCGCATCGATGCCGGCGAATTCGACGAACTGATCGTTGCCACCTACAACGGTGGTGGCAGCGGCGCCGCCGCGCTGGCCGGCGACATCGCGCAGGATATGGATCTGTCCCGCCTGCTGCAGGAAATCCCGCGGATCGAGGATCTGCTCGAAAGCCAGGACGATGCGCCGGTGATCCGGCTGATCAATGCCTTGTTCACCCAGGCGCTGCGCGAAGATGCCTCGGACATCCATATCGAACCGTTCGAGACGCGCTCGGTGGTGCGACTGCGGGTCGACGGCACCCTGCGCGACCTGATCGAGCCGGCACGCGCCCTGCATGGCGCGATCGTCTCGCGGGTAAAGATCATGGCGCAGCTCGACATCGCCGAAAAGCGCCTGCCGCAGGATGGCCGCATCACGCTGCGCGTGGCGGGCAAGCCGGTCGACGTGCGCGTCTCCACGATCCCGACCGGGCACGGCGAACGCGTGGTGCTGCGCCTGCTCGACAAACAAGCCGGCCGACTGGATCTGACGCGGCTGGGCATGGACGAGGCGACGCTGGCGCAGATGGACCGGCTGATCGCCGAGCCGCACGGCATCGTGCTGGTCACCGGCCCCACCGGCTCGGGCAAGACCACCACGCTGTACTCCGCGCTGTCGCGCCTGGATGCCGCCGCGCTCAACATCATGACGGTCGAGGACCCGATCGAGTACGACCTCGACGGCATCAGCCAGACCCAGGTCAACACCCGGATCGAGATGAGTTTCGCGCGCGCGCTGCGCACCATCCTGCGCCAGGATCCGGACGTGGTGATGATCGGCGAGATCCGCGACCTGGAGACCGCACAGATCGCGGTGCAGGCGAGCCTCACCGGGCATCTGGTGTTTGCCACGCTGCACACCAACGATGCCGTGAGTGCGGTCACCCGGCTGGTCGACATGGGCGTGGAACCGTTCCTGCTCGCCTCCAGCCTGATCGGTGTGGTCGCGCAGCGGCTGGTACGCAGGCTGTGCCCGGCATGCCGCAAACCCTACGTGGCCGACGCGGCGCAACTGCGTGTGCTGGGCCTCGTGCCGGCCGACGGCACGCTCTACGCGGCACAAGGTTGCAGTGCCTGCAACAATACCGGTTACCGCGGTCGCACCGGCATCTACGAGCTGCTGCCGGTCGACGACGACCTGCGCCGACTGGTGCATGACCGCGCCTCCGAGCAGGACCTGCGCGAGCATGCGACAGCTCGCGGCATGCGTTCGCTGCGCGAGGACGGCATGCGCTGGGCCGCACAAGGCCTGATCAGCATCGAAGAAGTGATTCGCGTGACGCGCGAATAGTCGCCGCCATGGAAGCCTTTCGCTACGAAGCACTCGACGCCAGCGGCCACACCGTCTCCGGCGTGCTGCAGGCCGACACGGCGCGCCAGGCACGCACCCAGTTGCGCGCCCAGGGCCTGCTGCCTGCGGCGGTCGACCGGGTGCTTGCGCGCGAACGCGCGGGCAAGGCGTGGGCGCGCGGACTGTCCGCCACCGAGCTGAGCCTGGTGACCCGCCAGCTGGCCACCCTGCTCACCTCCGGTCTGACCCTGGAGCAGTCGCTCAATGCGCTGATCGAGGAGGCCGCCGAGCCGCTGACGCGCGAGGTGCTGACCGGCGTGAAGACCGAAGTGACGGCCGGCAGCTCGCTGGCGCTTGCGCTGGGTGCCTACGAAAAGAGTTTCCCCGACTTCTACCGGGCGCTGGTCCACGGCGGCGCGGAGTCGGGCGCGCTGCCAACCGTGTTGCAGCATCTTGCCGATTATCTCGACACCCGTCAGGCGCTGCGGCAGAAGACCAGCCTGGCACTGCTGTACCCGATCCTGGTGACGATCGTGGCACTGGCGATCGTCACCGGGCTGCTGGTCTACGTCGTGCCGCAGGTGGTGCAGGTGTTCCAGCAATCGCGCCAGAGCCTGCCGTGGCTGACCCGCGCGCTGATCGCTCTGAGCAATTTCCTGCGCGCGACCTGGCCGTATCTCGTCTCCATCATTGTCGGCACGACGGTGGCCGCACGCATGGCGCTGCGCCGGCCCACCACGCGACGCCGCTGGCACGCGCTGCTGCTGCGCCTGCCCTGGCTGGGTTCGCTGATTCGCGGCGTCAATACCTCGCGCTTCGCCAGCACGCTGGCGATCCTGGTCGGTGGCGGCGTGCCGCTGCTGGCCGCTCTGGACTCCGGCGCGCAGGTGATGACCAACCTGGTGATGAGAGAAGCCCTTGAGCATGCGACCGAGCGGGTACGCGAAGGTGCGAGCCTGGCGCGTGCACTGGGCGAAACCCGCGCGTTCCCGCCGCTGCTGGTGCACCTGGTGGCCAGCGGCGAAGTGAGCGGTCAGCTCGAACAGATGCTCGAGCGCGCTGCCCAGCTGGAAACGCAGTCGCTGGAGCGACGCCTGGCGGTGTTCCTCACCCTGCTCGAGCCGGTGATGATCCTGGTGATGGGCGGCGTGGTGCTGATGATCGTGCTGGCGATCCTGCTGCCGATCATGGAGATGAACCAGCTGGTGCACTGACCCGATCCGCCCTTGTCGCCCGGAAGCCGGCGCAGGACACACGGCGGGACCTATCCCGTGTATGCCTCGAAGATATCGCGGAACGACGCATGGTTTTGCCTGAACGCCGCCAGGATGACCGGATCGAAATGCTCCGGAGCGATGCGGCCATCGCCGCGCGCAATGATGTCCACGGATTTCGGATGGTCGAATGCGGACTTGTAGGGCCGTTTGCTGCGAAGCGCGTCGTAGATATCGCAGATGTTCATGATGCGCGCCGACAGTGGAACAGCCTCGCCCCGCTTGCCATTCGGATAACCCCCGCCATCCCATCGTTCGTGGTGATTGAGCGCGATCTCGGCGCCCATTTCCAGATAGGGCGATTTGCTGTTGCCCAGGATGCTCGCACCGATCAAGGTGTGCCCCTTCATGATCTCCCATTCATCGGGCGTGAAGCTGCCCGGCTTGAGCAGGATGTGGTCGGGGATGCCTATTTTCCCGATGTCGTGCATCGGACTCGCGAAAAAGATATTGTCGACGAACTCTGCATCCATGCCGAGCAGCCCGGCAAGCTCGCGGCTGTAATAGCTGATGCGTTGCACGTGCGCGCCGGTGTCTTCGTCCTTGTATTCCGCCGCGCGCGTTATCGCGAAAATGGTTTCGATATAGCTTTCCTTGAGCTCGGCAGTCCTTGCCCGCACTCGCTGTTCCAGCGCGTCGTTGTGCTCCCGCAATGTCTTGTGCAACAGGCGCACTTCCAGCAAATTGCGGACCCGCGCCAGCACCTCGACCATCTCGAACGGCTTGCTGATGAAATCCTTCGCGCCGGCCTGCAGCGCGCGCAGCTCGTATTCCGGTTTCGCGGTAATCACGAGGACCGGCAGGTAGCCGTCCGATTCGATTTCCTTGAGCTCTTCCATCACCCGGAATCCATCCATGCCGGGCATCAGGAGATCGAGCAGGACAAGATCGTGGCGGTACCTGCGATACAGCGCGCAGACCTCGCCCGGATCCGTCGTGGACGCGATGCGTCCATAGCCGGCGCCGCGCAACATCCGCTCAAGCAGCATCACATCGGCTTCCTTGTCGTCGACGATCAGGATGCTGGCATTGAGAATATCGGCTAGGTTGAGCACCGGCCTTCGTCCTCGTTCATCTTGCCCTGGCCGAGCCCTGGTCCCGAAAATTCCAGTGCCGCGTTCATTGCCTCCATGAACTCGGGCACCTTGATGGGCTTGGTCAGGTAGCGGAAGAATCCCGCCTTCAGGCCCCGCTCGATGTCCAGTGGCATGGCATTGGCACTGATGGCAATCAGCGGAATGTCTGCCGTGGCCGGGTCCGAGGACAGTCTTTTCTTAACTTCGAAGCCGCTGATGTCAGGTAGATTGATATCCACCAGGATCACATCCGGCCGGTATCCGCGTGCCATTTCGATGCCGCTCGTCCCGTTCACCGCGGCAAGCAGGCGGATATCCGGGGCGCGCGCGATGACTTGCCCGACCAGTGTCATGTTCGCCGGGTTGTCCTCCACATAGAGCACGGTGTGCAACCGCTCTGCGCGGGCCGCATGTGATTGGGCCAATGCCGTCGGGTTGCCTCCCTCCATGCAAAGTTGAGGCTCGACAACCGCGAGGAGTTCGAACCAGAACACGCTTCCCGTCCCGACGGTGCTTTCCACGCCAATGATGCCCCCCATCAGCTCGACCAGCCGCTTGGCCACCACCAGACCGATACCGGTGCCTTCCTCGCCGCCGGCCTCCTGTCCGAGACGATTGAACGGCTGAAAGAGCTGTGCCAGCTGTTCCGCACCCAGTCCCCCGCCGATGTCCCTGATGCTCACGCGAATGCGTCCCGACCCGCTATCGGTGCAGTCGACCTCGACCGTTCCCCGCTTGCTGTTGTATTTGATCGCGTTGGAAAGCAGGTTGATCATCACCTGCTTCAAACGGGTCCGGTCGGCACGGATGAAGCGGGGGATACCGAACTGGGAAAAGGTCAGTGCGATTCCACGCTGTTGCGCCTGCGGTTCGACCATGGCCAGGCATTCGAGCACGACTTCGGCCAGCGACACCGGTTCCTCCGACAGCAGCACCTGCCCGGACTCCACCTTGGCCAGATCGAGGATCTCGTTGATCAGTTTCAGCAGATGCCATCCCGCCTGCAGAATCTGCGCGATGCTTTCCATCTGCCCCGTCGATGGCGGCGGGGAATCGGACTCCATCAGCTGGGCAAACCCGAGAATCGCATTGAGCGGGCTGCGCAGCTCATGGCTCATGCTGGAGAGAAAGTCCGACTTGGCCAGGCTGGCCTTTTCGGCCACCGCCGTGGCACGCTCCAGCTCGACATTCTTTTCCTGCAGCACCTGATCCAGGCGCTTGCGCTCGGTGATGTCGCGCGCCGCGGCGAACACGCCCTGCAGGCGGCGGTCACGGTCGTAGAAGGTGGTGGCGTTGTAGGAAACCACCGTTTCGCTGCCGTCCCTGGCGCGCGCGGTGAGCTCGTAGTCGGTGACCGTCTTTTCGCTCAGCACCTGCGTGATGGCTGCCTCGGCCCGCTCCGGATCGGTGAAATAGTTCTTGAACGGCGCGCCGATAAGCTCGTCGCGCGTGCAACCGGTCAGCGCCTCCATCTGCTTGTTGACGTCGGTGATGATGCCGGCGGGGTCGGTAGTCATGATCGCGTCGATGTTCGATTCGATCAGCGAGCGGGTGTAAAACTGCTGGTCGCGCAATCGCTGGTCGAGCTTCTTCTGCTCCGCCTCGATCTGTTTGCGGGCGGTGTTGTCGGTGCCGATCAGCAGGTAGCCGATGATCACGTCCTGCGCATCGCGCAGCGCCGTGACCGACACCACCGCCGGAAAGCGGCTGCCGTCCTTGCGGATGTAGGTCAGCTGGTAGATGTCCTCGATGCCGCGCGAGGCCTTGAACACCAGCGCCTCGAAGCCCGGCGTGATCGGCGTGGAGAGCTCGGCACTCAACGCCCTGGCACGCGCGATCAATTCCTGCGGATCGGAAATATCGGCCGGCGTGATCTTGTTCTTCACCTCGGCGGCCGAGTACCCCAGCATGCGTTCCGCGCCGACATTGAAGATCTGGATGACACCGTTCGCATCGGTGGCGATGCTCGAAAAATTGGCGCTGTTGAAAATCGCCTTCTGCAGGGCACCCGCCTTGAGCAGGGTCGCCTTGCGCCGGACTTCGACAAGGCTCGGCACTGTGCCGGTCAACGAGCCGGATATGGTGCCATCGTGGATCGGTTTTGACATCGCAGGCCCCGGGCCAAAGCACGAATTGGACGATCGCCGGCAGTGCGCGTGCTCCCCTTCAGCGCCTGGCATTCACACGACATCAATGCCATGCCGGACACTGCCCGACACGACAATGATGGCAGGCATGGATGGTGCCTGCGTTCAGAATCCTGACGTCAGATCATCGCCCCATCGTTCCCGCTTGAGCAGCCCTTCGACTGTCCACCAAGCCACGGGAATGACGAATCCCGAAATATCACTCACACATTGTTTCAGCCGCGATCCACCGGGCATTACTTCGTACCGCGGACTTCCACTTCCACGCGACGGTCAGGTTGCAGGCAGGCGATCAACTGCTTGGTCGCTTTGTTGCCTGTGCATTCACCGGGCTTGGTCACCGGATCGGAGCCGTCCTCACCCCTGGCTTCGATTTTTTCGGCCGGCAGGCCTCCCACTGTCACCAGATAGTCCTTGACTGCCTCGGCACGGCGCGTGGAAAGAGCCTGGTTATAGGCCTGCGGACCAAGCCGATCGGTGTATCCGGTGACCGTGATGGTGTCGTAGTCAGCGCTCTTGACGTCCGCTGCAAACTTGTCCAGTTCCTGCTTGCCCGCAGGCCTCACGATGGACTTGTCAAAGGTGAAAAGGGAGTCCGCGGAGAAAGTCACTATCCTCGGCGCGGGCGGTGCCACCGGCTCCGGTGGCGGCGCAGGTGCGGCAGGTGCGGGCTCCGGCGCGTATGCCACCGGGGCAGGCTTTGCGCCAAAACGGTAGATCAGGCCCACGGAGTACAGGTCCATGTCGCCCTTGTTGCCTACCGCATCGTTGATCCGGTAGCGCTCGGCCTCGGCGCGCATGCTCAGCGACGAGGTGAAGGCGTACTGCAAGCCCACGCCGAACTTGTAATTTGTATCGCTGGTGCTGGGATGGGGGTCGAGCACATTGACAGCTCCCGTCCCACTGAACCTGTCGCTGGCCCATGAATGGTTCACGCCGACCCGACCGAACACCGAGAACCTGTCGGTGATAGGCAGCGTTCCTACCGCATCGATGAACGCACCCTGGAGCTTGATATTGCCTTTCAATGTGCCCTGCGGGAGCGTGTTCGCGGTGAACCCGAACCTGCCCATATTGAAATAGCCCGCTTCGAACGCCCAGTACTTGTTGATGCTGTACCCACCAAAGACCTTGTAGCCAAAATCACGGTCATCGTCGCTGATCGCGCTGGTGTTGAACCCCGCTTGGAACAAACCCTGGGTGATTCTTGCATTGTCAATCGTGGCTCTGGACTGGCCGAGATTGAACCCGCCATACCAACCTGCGTCCTGCGCCACTGCAAGTGGGCTGGCACATACAGCGAGCGCCAGAAGGCTCACCGTCATTGAGGTTCTTGCTGCTTTCATCTCTGTATCTCCAAAGACCCTGTTCAAAGTCTCACCTGATCGGTATCGACTCATAGCTGCGGTACTCGGCATTCCGGCAGCGGCGCAGCTTGTGCAGGGGTATTCCACTTAACTGGTCGAGCTGCCTCTGGCGTCAGTCGCACTCTGCCCTGACGCCAGTCGGCACTCGTTGCTGATCGGCAAGCATCAAAGCCTCATGGTGCAGGTACGTTGATGACTGTGTTGACGAGGGTCACTGAAGCACCCAGCGACAACGCCCTGCCGTTGAGCCTCACCAGTGCAACATTGCCCGCCGTGGAGAACGCGGCACCGGCCTGGGCAATGATGGTTCCCACCATGGTCCCGCCGCCGCCCGCATTGATTGTGGCGGCGCTGCCAACCTGCCAATAGACGTTCTTGGCCTGGGCACCATTGGCCAGAATGATGCTCTGCGGCGCTGCCGCTCCGGGACCGCCTACCGTGAGCGTGGTCGCCATCTGGAACACCCAGACGGCATTGGCGTTGCCCTGCGCATCAAGCGTCAGGTCACCGCCCTGGATCATGAACGAGCCGGCAGGTGCGGTATACGTGCCTGGGGCGAGGGTCAGCCCGGCAAGGTTGCCACCCGGGTTGGCGCCCGCCGGCAGAGCGACCAGCGCGTTGTAGGCAGCCAGCGCATCGGCACGGGCCTGCGTAGCGATCGCGAAGGTCGCGGCGGTGCCTTCCGTGGGACAGGCCACCGTGGGCGGCGGCGGCGCCGTGTAGATCAGGCCATTCACCGTACCGACATTCAGCGGCGTTTCCGTATAGGTGCAGCCCGGACCGGCATCGTGGAACCCGGTTACCGCAGTGGAAACAGCGGTAGTGCCGATATCGCCATTGACCACGGTGAACAGTCCCGAACTGGTCATGCCAGCGGAGCCACCGAAAACCCCGAACGTGGATGCCGAGCCAAGAATGTTGGTCGGCGGCGGCGGCGGCGGCGGTGGCGCTGACGCCACGGTGAAGTTCCAGCTGTAGTCATTCACCATCGTATTGGCCGGAATGGCCAGATCCTTGACTCCGGTGGCACCGCCCTTGATCGTGGCCGTATAGGTGACACCGGCTGCAAGGGCGCTTTGCGGGGTGAACGTGACGATGTGGCCGGTAGCCGTATCGAGCACCACCGAAGCGGCCGTGACGGGAGTCAGGGCTGGCGCCGGCCCGGTCACGGTAAATGTCGTCGAGGTCACGGTTGCCGGATCCATCCGCAAGCCGGAGGGCACGTTGAAGGTCGCGTTGACGGACGCGTTGGTCGGTACATTGACGGCGCCCGAGCTGGGGTTGGTGGAAGAGACCGTGATATTGGCCGGTGGCACGGCGGCGGCGGCCGTGGTAAAGGTCCACACATAGTCGCTGGCCGCAGGCAGCGGGGCCTGATTGCCGGCCAGTGCATTGCCAGCCAGATCGGTGGCTGCGGTGGTAATCGTGGCGGTATAGGTCGTGTTGGCTGCGAGCACGGCACTGGGCGTGAAGGTCGCGGTCCTGCTGCCTACGGCATAGGCCACATTGCCTGCCACAACCGTCGAGCCGGGTCCGGTCAGCGTGAAGGTGGCTGGCGCCGGTGCGGGCGGGGTGATCGTCGCGGGGGCCATGTCCTCCGAGAAAGCCGCGGTGATGGCGGTGTTGGTCGGCACCCCCGTCGTCGGACCGGGATTCGTCGTGGCAGGTACGGTCAGCACCACAGCCGGTCGGGTCGTGTCCGGCACCATGCCCGTCGTGAAGTGCCATACATACGGGCTGACCAGGGCGAGGCCGGTGGCGATGCTCTTGGCCCCGGTGACCGTGGCGGTATAGAGCGTGAGGGGCGAGAGCGTCTCTCCGGCTGCCAGTCTGAAGGTGGCGATGCGGTTGGTGCTGTCCAAACTCACGCTGCCGGTGGGATTGGTGCAGGGCGCCGCGCATGTCACCGTGAAACTCGCCGCGCCGGTGATCGGTGCCATCGGTTCACTGAAGGCCGCGTTGATGACCGTGTTGTTGATCGTCACCCCGGTGGCATCGTTGACCGGCGCGACCGCAGTCACCGTGGGTGCAAGGGCAACACTGCCCGCACCAAGGATGGGGGATCGCCCTTGACTGCCGCCCCCGCCACCGCCACACCCCGCAAGCAGCGTGCCCAACGTCAGGACCAGGGACCAAGTCAGGTATCTGGCGTATTTCCGGAAATTGTTCATTTGATCCCCTCTTCAATTTGATCCAGAAAACCAACTACTTGGAATCGACCAACCCCTGGCTGGTACGAAGGCTGGCGCTGCGACGCCAATAATCTTAGATGTTGAAGTTGTTACAATTTAGCCGTGTCCATGTCGCGGTGAGGTGAATTTCAGTTCAGCGACCGATCCGGCAACGAGAGATGCATGAACGATCCGCGTGACCACTCCCAGCGTGCTGGCGCAACGCGGTGACGGTGGGCAAGTCGCGACGCATGCGCGCGGCGAACACCCTGGCGAGGCGATCCACGTGCTGGGCTGGCGCATCGCGATCACCGGCGAGGAGCGCCTGCGCGAACACACCGACGATTGGTACGGCGCCATCACGTCGTGGGAAGGACGCCTCACCGACGATCAACTGACCTACCTCGACGCCCTGACCCGCGAGCTCGGCGACGTGCAGCAAGCCTTCACCACGTTCCAGCACGGGCCGCTGGCGAAGACCAACACCGCATTGAAGTCACACCAGCTCCAAGGAAGGCAGCTGCCAGCGTACGCATGCAGGAGTAGGCTTGAACACCTCACCCGGGAGGCCCGAGCCATGTCCCATCCCACCTGCAAGCTCCTGCTCCTGCTGGCCGGCAGCCTGCTGCCCGGCCTGGCCTGCGCCGCCACGCCACCCGTCAGCAACGTCACCCCTCAGTTGCAAAAGGCCGCCGACGGCGCCTGGCGCTCCGCCGCGAACAAGGCGCGCGACACCTATCGGCACCCGGTCAAGACTCTGCAGTTCTTCGGCATCAAGCCGGACATGACGGTGATTGAACTGGACCCGGGCGGCGGCTGGTACAGTGAAATCCTGGCGCCATTCCTGTACAAGCATGGCCATCTGATCGAAGCGGGCTCGCCCAAGTTCGCCGACAAGATCAAGGCCAATCCGGCCGTGTTCGGCCACATCGAGAAAGTCGTGCCGTTCGCGCCGCCGTTCCAGGTAAACCTCGGCGCACCGAACTCGACCGACATGGTGCTGACTTTTCGCAACACGCACGACTGGCTCAACCACAGTCCTGACACGCTGGCGGCCGTGTTCAAGTCGGCGTTCGACGTGCTCAAACCCGGCGGCGTATTTGGTGTGGTCGAGCATCGCGCCAAACCATTCTCCGACGCGGTGGAAAGTTCGAAAAAGCTGCACCGCATCCCCGAGGATTACCTGATCGCACTGGGCTTGAATACCGGCTTTCGCCTCGATGGCGTATCCGCGATCAACGCCAACCCAAAGGACCCCGAAGACATCAACGTGCACCGTCTGCCACCCAATCTGGCCGGCCCCGCAAGCGAACACGCCAAGCTGGAGCAAGTGGGCGAATCGGACCGGATGACGTTGCGCTTCGTGAAGCCCTGAACCTGGGGCCACGCAGTCCCGCGGACGGCGGCTTCAGCGCCACTCCGGCGGCATGGTCGCTGCACCAGTGTCGGGATCGACAGTGGTGATCGGCGTCTGAGGTCCGGGGATATTACGTTTCAAGCCGAAGAGACGGCTTGCACAAGGCGTATCCGACTCCCCCGACGTCAGCGGCGAGCATTCCCGTTGGTGCATGCGGCGCGTGCGGCCATGTCCAGCCAAGCTACCCTTTGCGCCAGAACTTCACCCCGGCCAGGCCTTCGAAATCGGCATCCTGCGTCCACACCAGGGCATCGGCGGCTTGTGCGGTGGCGTAGATGATACTGTCGGCCAGTGGCAGTTTGTGCCGCAACCCGAGCACAGCCGCACGCAACGCCAGCGCGGCGTCGAGTTCGGCGATCGTGCTTTGCCGCATCACCGCCACGTATTGCAACGCCGTGGATTCGTCACGTTGCTGGCTGATACGCTTGAACACCTCCAGCAACGTGATTGACGGCACCAGCAATTCGTCAGGCTTTTCAATGACTCTGGCGAAATGTTTGGCATTCGCCCCGTCCGCGAAATACTCCAGCCACGCGGACGAATCGACCACGTTCATACGCGATCACGATCGCGCGGCACCGACGTGTCGATGCCACGCAGCGACCCGCGCAGCGATTTGCTGGGGCGCACTGGAATCATCTCGATACGGTCTTCATAGTGAATCACCTGCAACTTGGTGCCGGGCAGCAGTCCCATGGACTCGCGCACCGCCTGCGGAATAACCACCTGAAATTTCGGCGAAACCGTGACTGCGGACATAGATCGTCTCCAGATGATCGATTGGTCTACCGTAATACGCCCGGCGTATCGATGTCAAAACCGTTAAATCACCGATAGCTGAAACCCGCAAGGAACATGGCGATACCGCTGCTGGACGACGCGGCGATGGCCCACCGTTCGCGTGGCGATTCTTTAGCGGTCAACGGCGCCTCGCGCTCCGCCGCGAACATCGCGCGCAACACCTATCGACCCCCGGTCCAGACCCTGCAGTTCTTCGGCATCCAGCCGGACATGACGGTGATCGAAATCGATCCGGCCGGTGGCTGCTACACGGTGGATCGCGCAACGGTAGCGGGCGCCGGTGGGGGGACACGGAGCCGGCGCCATCGATGACCGGATCAGAGCCTCAATGGGTCACATCCGGCTTCGCCAGCGGCAGCGTCACCACGAATTCACTACCGCGACCGCGACCGGCGCTGTGGGCAACCACCTGTCCGCCATGCGCCTGTACCAGGTCACGCACCACCGCCAGGCCGATACCCAGCCCGCCGTTGGAATGTGGCAAGGCAGATTCATCCTGCACAAACAGGTCGAATACCGCCGGCAGCGCCTCGGCGGAAATGCCGATGCCGTTGTCGCGCACGCTGATGACGGCGGAGCCATCCAGCACCAGCAGCTCGATCGCTATCTCGCCGTTTTCCGGCGTGTACTTGCTGGCGTTGTCCAGCAGGTTGCGGAAGATCTGCGTCATCCGCACCGGGTCACCGTGTATCCCGGCCGGCTCGGGCAACGCGTGCATGCTCAGGTGCTGGTGGCGAAGCTCCATGCCAGGCCGACAGAAATCCACCACTTGGTTGAGAATATCCTGCAGGTCGAAATCGCTGCGATCAATCCGCAGCTTGCCGGTACTCAAGCGTGAGCCGTCGACCAGGTCGTCGATCAGACGGGTAAGGTGGGTAACCTCGCCATCGATGATCGCCTGCAGCCGCGCGACCGGTATGTCGTCGGTGGAGCGGTTGATCAACAGATCGGTAGCGATGCGCAGCGGCGTCAGCGGGTTGCGCAATTCATGGGCGACCATCGCCATGAAGTTCACCTGCCGGCGCTGTGCTGCGGTCGCGTCGAGCGTGGATTGCTGCGCTTGCAATGCGGCCAGCACAAGTTGCGCGTTGGCCTCGCGCAAATTCTGCAGTGGTGACTCCTGCAAGGGTTCCGATGTGCGCTCAGGCGCATGCCGCTGGCGCACGCCCTCCGTTGGGTTCCGCTCCTGGTACCAGGCCTCACCCTGAAGCCGAAAATTGCCGAGCCCGTGGCGTTTGTGCCGATACATGGCGCTGTCGGCACGATCGATGAGGGTGGCCATGTCCTCCCCGTCATCGGGATAAATGCCGATGCCCAGGCTGGCCGAGAGCTCCAGCAACTGCCCGCCGACGCTCACCGGCACGCTGAGCGCCGCCAACATCGAGGCGGCAACCCGGCCGGCATCGGCAGGTGCCGAGATTTCCGCCAGCAACACCAGAAACTCGTCGCCCCCATAACGGGACACGGCATCTGATTCGCGCAGCACCGACTGCAGCGAGCGCGCCGCGATTTGCAACACCTCGTCGCCCGCGGCATGGCCGAGGCGGTCGTTGATCTGCTTGAAATCGTCCAGATCGACAAACACCAGGGCCATCCGTCGCTGGTCGCGTCGGGCCATCAGCAGAGCCTGCTGAACCCGATCCAGCATCGGCGCACGATTGATCGCGCCGGTCAACCCATCGCGCTGGTAGGTGCCCCTCAGGGTCGCCAGGTCGGTGAGGGCCTGTTCGGCGACCTGGTCAGCCTGCAGCGCGGCCAGTACCAGTTTCTGGTTGGCTTCTCGCAACTGGGTGGCACGCTGGGCACTGAGATCTTGCCGCGCGCTGGAAAGCTGTTGCTGCAGTTCCACCAGTTCGTGGCGCAGGCGGATTGCCTCCTTGTCGAGCAGCGCCGTCGCACGCCTCGCCACAACCTCGGCAGAATCGGACCGCTCAGTCACGGCGTCAGGCCCGCTTGGCAATCATCCATCGTCGGGGCCCAACCGTTGCGGCAGTCCAGGCTGGCTGCGGGTCGGCCTGCCGCCCAGCAGGCCCTCGTAGTTGCTCAGCATCCCGTCGATCTGGATGCCGTTGTCATCGATGTGGAACAGGCGTAATTCGCTCGAGTGAACGCTGGCCCGGATCTTCAGTACCGCCATCACGCGCAGCAGGCGGCTTTTCACCTCGATGTAGCGCTGCACGATGATCGCGTCGGTGAGAAACGCCGTGCCATAGGGGCTGAAGCGCAGTTCGGTGTAGCGATCCTCCAGCTCCGAGGTCATCAGCACGCTCACGCCGGTGCTGCCCAGGGCCGACACCATCCGCGCCATCGCCTCACGGAAGTCCGCGCGGAAGCTGGGCGCCAGCGACAATTCAAAACCCGACAGCGAATCGATCACCACGCGGCTGGCCTTGAGCCGATCCACCTCGGCCATCAGCAGCACGGAGACCTCGTCGACCGACAGCCCGGGCTCGCGCGTGTCGACCACACCAATCTGACCGGATTCGATCAGTTCGGCGATCTGCTTGCCGCGCGATTGGGTGGCACGCTGCTCGAACGCGGCAATCACGCTGGTCTCGCCGCGGCTGGCACCCTCGATCAGAAACGCCGCCGCCAGGATACTTTTACCCGACCCGGACGGTCCGGCCACCAGCAGCGAGTAACCGCGCGGCAGGCCGCCACCCATCATGGCATCCAGTGCAGCCACCCCTATCGACATTCGCTCCTTGATCGGCGAGTCTGTGGGAGGCGCGGACACGCTCATCGCCAGCGATGGAGCGAACACGCGCAGACCGGCCGTGCCGATCCGGAAGGTATGCAAACCTGGCATCGTGGCCTGACCACGCATCTTGTCGATGTTGAGCTTGCGTACCATCGAATCGCGCTGCATGTCCTGGCGCAGCCAGATCAAGCCATCGGCCACGGTAAACACCGGGCTGGGGTCCGTGTCACTGAAATACTCGCCGATCAGGAAGGTAGTGGCCTGCCAGCTGGTCATCAGCATGCCCAATTGTTGGACAAACTGCTGCAAGCTGATGAACTGGCTGCCCTCAGCCAGCCCGGCCAGTATCACCGAGCGGAACGAATCGACAAACACCAGGCCAGGCCCGCGCGCCTCGACCTCGGCCACGATCCGCGCCAGCACCCGGGTCAAGTCACCCGTAGCCATCTCCTCGGCGAGGTTGATGAAGTGAATCGTGTGATTGACCTTCTCGCTGTCGAAAAAGTCGAACTGCTGCTGGTAACGCAGCATCTTCAGCGGTGGCTCGCCCAGCACGGTGAAGTACAGCGCCGGGCGCGCCGGCGTGGCCAGCGCAAACATCATCTGGTGCGCCAGCGTGGTCTTGCCGCTGCCGGGTGGACCGGCGATGACGTTGAACGAAAATTCGGGCAGGCCGCCGCCAAGCACCTCGTCCAATCCGGGCACGCCCGTGCTCAGCCGGTTGATGGTGGCTTTGGCAATGGTCATGTGATGGCTTCCGGTACGGCGTCGCCGCGTGAGGTGATGTCCCATACGGGACGCAGCAGCCGCTCGGTGAGCGACGCGCCAATCAGGGTAATCAGCACTTCATGGAAGTGCTGCAGCAACGCGGCATTCGTCGCGATCGCCTCGATGCGGTCCTGTTGCGACAGCACCGCCTGCAACATCGCCAGCTCGTTGGTGGGCAACGCGCCATCGTTGGCGGCTGACAGGCACGGATGCGCGGCGCGAGTGAGATGAATGCTGCGCTTGAGCAGCGCGGTCACACCGGATTGGCCGATGATCGGTGCCAGCGCCGCGGCCACGTCGCGCCAGATCGAGACGGCTACGTCCGCGATCTGCCCAGCGTCGTCGCTCCCGGCGACGAGACGCGCAAACATCGGTTGGATCCCGGATGCATCAGCTTGCATGGCGACCCGTAAACGCTCGCAGCATGAATAAGCCTTCATTATACGTGAGCGCAACGATGCACCGTGTGAAACCGCTGAACTGCCGGTTTCGGCAGTCTGATCAGGCAGCGACGGAAGGGGCATAGCCCCGTGCAATGCCCGCAAGTTGCCGTATTCCGGTTCCGCGACCGGCGAAGAAGCACCGAACACAGCATTCCCGGATCGGCACCCGTGATTTTCGACCAACCAGCGCCGCATACCAACGCGCCCTCCACTGAATACTTGAACCTTGCCCAGCGCAGGCTAATCGCCCATGCGTCTGCGCCCATGCCTTGCCGAAATCGGTGACGGCGCCGGTGATGCTGGACGTGCTCGATACGCTTGGCCGCACCCTACGCGACTACAGTAGCGCCGCGCCGCCGCCAACACCGAATCCCGCCGAACCCGCCTGCACGGGAGTGGGTGTCGCGAGCAATCCGCGTGGGCCATTTGACCCCAGGATCATCGTCTGATCATCGACGACCCGCTATCCCTCTTCAGACTTAATTTGACGTTGGAGTCACGTGACCGCGCTCAAACTCGCCAGGCATGAGACAGCGCTGTAGCTGTCGCGCGGCCCGAGCGAGGCTCATCATCCGGTCATGGCCACTTCGAAACCACACGGCACGACGTCGAAAGGGCGGCCCGCAGCAGCGGCCACCATCGTGGTGCGCCGACGGGCGCCGTTGACGCAGCTGTCGCCCGCTGCCAGCGCGCTCACGTCGGCGCAACTCGCAGCGCGTTTCGGCGCTGATCCCGTGGACATCCGGGCCGTCCGCAAGATTGCCACGTCGGCCGGATTGAAGGTGGTCGCAGTGCATCCCGCCTCGCGCCGGGTTCAGGTCGAGGGTCCGGCCGCCACGATCCGCGCGTGGGTTGCGCATATTCCGAACGATCTGGCCGGCATCGTGACCGCGGTGCTCGGCAGTGCCGCACCGCAGGCGCGGCCACGCGCCGTCGTGGCGCAGCCACGTGCCGGCAACGTGAGCTATACGCCGCTGCAACTTGCCGACGTTTACGGCATGCCGGCTGCCGATGGGTCGGGGCAGATCATCGCCATCATCGAACTGGGTGGCGGTTTCGCGCAAAGCGACCTGCGCAATTACTTCAAGGGACTCGGCCTGAAGGCGCCGAGCGTGAAGGCGATCAGCGTCGATGGCGCCAAGAACCAGCCGGGCCAGGATCCGACGGGCGCGGACGGCGAGGTGTTGCTGGACATCGAGGTAGCCGGGGCGATTGCGCCCAAGGCCAGTTTCCTCGTCTATTTCGCGCCCAACACCGACGCGGGCTTTCTTGACGCCGTCAGTGCCGCAGCGCACGCCAGCCCGGCGCCGGTCGCACTGAGCATCAGCTGGGGCGAGAGTGAAGACAAGTGGACGGCGCCGGCGCGTACCGCCATGGACGCGGCCTTCGCGGACGCGGTCGCCATGGGGGTGACCGTCACTGCCGCAGCAGGCGACAGCGGCAGCAGCGACAGTGATGGCACGGCCGTGCACGCTGATTTCCCGGCGTCGAGTCCGCACGTGCTCGGCTGTGGCGGAACCTCGCTCAAGCTCACCGCGAGCGGGCAGGTGAGCTCGGAAACCGTATGGAACGATGGCGGCCAGGGCGGTGCCACCGGCGGCGGTGTCAGTGACGTGTTTGCCCTGCCGGCGTGGCAACAAAACGTGGGCGTGCCGAAGCGGACGGCAGGCGGCAGCAGCGGGCGTGGCGTGCCGGACATCGCCGCCGTAGCCGATCCGCAAACCGGCTACCAGGTGCTGGTCGATGGACAGCAAATGGTGATCGGCGGCACCAGCGCGGTGGCGCCGCTGTGGGCCGGGCTGGTGGCGCGCATCGTGCAGCTGTCCGGCACGCGCATCGGGTTGGCACAAACCGGCCTGTACGCAGGCGTGGCCGCCGGCAAGGCGGCGCCACATACACGCGACATCACGCAGGGCAACAACGGCGCCTGGCAGGCCGGACCGGGCTGGGATCCCGCCACGGGCCTGGGCGTACCCGACACCCATACCGCTGCCGCGTTCTCCGCACCCACGCCGACGCCAACGCCTCCCGCACCCGGTGGTTCATCGGTGCTGGATGAACTCAAGACCGCGCGCGCCGCCCTCGACCGGGCCATTGCGGCGCTCCAAGGCGGAAACAAGTGAGGTCGAACACGGCATCGGCGCACGCCCGATGCCGAAAGCAACCGACCAGATGGTCATTGATCATGCCGGTCGCCTGCATCAGCGAATAGCAGATCGTGCTGCCGACGAAGCGGAAGCCGCGCCGCTTGAGCGCCTTGCTCATGCGGTCGGACAGCTCGGTGCTGGCCGGCACTTGCGCCTGGTCACGCCAGCGATTGAGCACCGTCTTGCCATCGACGAACGACCACAAATAGATGCCCAGACTTCCAAATTCCTCGATCACCCCGAGCGCGGCAATCGCATTGTCGCGGCTCGACGACACCTTGAGCCGGTTGCGGATGATGCCCGGATCGAGCAGCAATTCATCGAGCTCGCGATCAGCCATGGCGGCCACGCGGGCAATCTCGAAGTCATGAAATACCTTGCGGTAATGCGCGCGCTTGGCCAGCACGGTGCGCCAGGACAAGCCGGCCTGGACGCCTTCGAGGCAAAGGAACTCGAACAGCCCACGATCGTCGCGCAGGGGCACGCCCCACTCGGTGTCGTGGTAGGCACACATCAGTGCATCGCTTTCGCGGGCCCAATGACAACGGATCGGTACGGCGCTCTGGCTCATGACGGCATCATGCAGGTGACTTGCCGCAAACCGCAACCGACGTCGCTACACTTGTCGCCCCTCTTCTGGCCCCTCCCGATGTCGCCCTCTTCATCACCGCAGCGCGGCGCGGCGCTGGCACTGCTCGCCACCATCGTGCTGTGGGCCTACAGCTGGGTCGTGATGAAGCAGGTGCTGGCGTACGCCGGGCCGCTCGACTTCGCCGCGCTGCGCTACCTGATCGGTGCGGCGGTGCTGTTCGCGGTGCTGCTGGTCTTGCGCCAATCGTTGCGGCCGCCACCGCTGCTGCCGACGATCCTGATCGGGCTGTGCCAGACCGCGGCGTTCCAGGGGCTTGAGCAGTTGGCCTTGCTCCATGGCGGCGCCGGCCATGTCGCCCTGCTCGCCTACACGATGCCGTTCTGGGCGGTGCTGCTGGCGTGGCTGCTACTCGGCGACAGGCCGACGGCACGGCACTGGCTGGGGCTAGCGTTGGCGGCGACCGGCCTGCTGTGCATCATCGAACCCTGGCATGCGCTGGGCAGCATGCTGAGCACTACACTGGCGCTCATCGGTGGACTGGCGTGGGCGGCCGGTACCGTGTTGAGCAAACGCCTGTTCCGCCGCCACGCCCTCAACGTGCTGAACCTCACCGCGTGGCAGATGCTGGCCGGTGGCCTGGCGCTGGGCCTGGTCGCGCTGGTCGTGCCGCAGCGACCGATCGCCTGGAACCGGGCCTTCATCGGCGGACTGGCATATAGCGCAGTGTTGGCGTCGGCGGTGGCCTGGTGGTTGTGGTCGATCGTGCTGCAACGGTTGTCCACGACGGTGGCCAGCGTCTCCAGCCTCGGCGTGCCGGTGCTCAGCGTGCTGCTGGCCTGGCTGATCCTGCGTGAACGGCCGTCCGCGCTCGAAGGGGCGGGCATCGTGCTGGTGCTGCTGGGCTTGCTGGCGGTCAGTGGCATCAGGGCCCGACGACGCGGCTGAGCAGCCATTCAGCCCGCGGGGTCGCCGTGGGCGATATCATGCCCTCTCACCAGGTCCGAATACGCGTCGATGTTTGATCTCCCCTTGCTCTGGCAACATCTGGTCGGCTGGCTCAGCACGCATGCCGTGGTGCCGCTGCTCGACCTGCTGCACTTGCGCGGCCTCTCCGGCAACCCCGCTGACATCGCGGCCTCGCTGCTGATCGCGGCGCTGCAGGTCGGCATCATCGGCCTGATCTTCCGCCCGCTGGAAACCTGGTTCCCGGCGGAAAAGTGGACGGACCGCAAGCTCACCCTGGTCGATCGCAACTACACCTTGCTGATGCTGCTGGGCATCTTTCCGCTGTTCACCTACCTGGTGCTGACCCCGTTCAGCCATCTGTTCGGCGGCGTCGACACGGCCACCTCGAGCACCGGTTCGCCGCTGGCGCTGACCCACTGGATGCCCTGGTTCAACCAGCATCCGTACCTGTTGTTCGCGCTGTATTACCTGGTCTACGACTTTGTCTACTACTGGATGCACCGCACCCAACACGCGATCCCGTGGTGGTGGGCGCTGCACAGCATGCATCACAGCACGCGCCAGATGAGCTGCTGGACCAACGACCGCGGCAGCCTGGTCGACGGCTTCATCCAGTCGATGATCCTGGCCACGGTGGGACTGACGATCGGCGTCGATCCGGACGAGTTCGCCTGGCTGATGCTGATCGGCGAGCTGGTGCAAAATTTTTCGCACACCAATGCGCGGATCGGCTTCGGCCGGTTTTTCGAGCGCGTCTTCGTCGATCCGAAGTTCCACCGGTTGCACCACATGCGGGTCGACCCAGAGCGACCGACCCTGCACAACTGCAACTACGGCCAGGTGCTGTCGGTCTGGGACGTGATCTTCGGCACTGCGCTGTACGGCATGGCGCCGCGACCGACCGGGGTGGGTGATCCGATGGTCGATGCGGACAACAACTACGGTCTGATCGGCCTGCACTGGGTCGCACTGAAACGCTTCTGGGGTGCGGTGCGGCGGCCGGCCGGGTGGAAGCCGGGCGAGGTGGCGTTTGACGAAGACTACCGGCCGATCCCGGTCAGCCAGCTGGACCTCAATGCGTTCAGCCATGCGCCCGATGCAACGCCACCGGTAGCCACCGCCCACACGACGGCGGAAGCTGCAGCCGGCTGACACCGGTTTACCAGGGCAGCGCCTGCAGATCGACTCAACACATCCAGCGCGGCACTGCGCATGACCGGCGCCACCTGCGCATATGGTGCGATGCGCATCGCGGCAGCGCGGATCTGTTCGATAACGGGCAGGCGGTCCATCGGCTTGTTCATGCGCGGGCAACCTCCACGCCACACCGAAAACGTCGTTCGGCGCCCGCTTCCAGCCGGATCGCGTCGGCGCACTCGGGCCGGTTGAACGCATCAGCCATGCATTCCATCGGTTCCAGCGCGATCGCACGGCGCGCATCGCGACTCAAGGTGTCGGCAGTGAAGGCATGCATCACGCCGCGTTCCTGCCAAACCGCCAGACCCAAGCCACTGGCCGGATCGCGCAGATGCGTGCGGATGCGTCCATCGGGATCAGCCGCGAGGCTGGCGTAACTCTGATCGAGGATGCTGTCGCCGACGCGGCGCGGCTGGCGAAAGTCCAGTGCGGCCAGGTCATGCAGGCCACCGCCGAGCGGCACCTCGAAGCCGAGCAGGGCGGCCCCATGCAGGGCAATCCGTACGCGGCACCGATCATCCCGGTCGTGCAGCACCACGACGCCTTGGTCGCCCAGTCGGGACTGCGCCACGCCATATCGCGTCAGGCCTGATCCGGTCACCGGATTCTCCCTCGCTTAAAGCACCCATGTTAGCCTGATCCATCCCCAATCCAAGTCATTCCCCCCATGCATGCAGTTTCGGAACAAAGCCCCGCGCTGATCCGGCTGCGCGACTATCGCGCACCCGCCTGGAGCGTCGAAACCATCGAAATGGATGTCGACCTCGGCATCGACGCCAGCGAAATTTCCGCGCGCCTGCAGCTGCGCCGCGATCCCGCGCAACAAGCCCCGCTGCAACTGGACGGCGAGAACCTGCAACTGCTGTCGATCAGGCTCGATGGCGAGCAGCTGTCCGCCAGCGCCTACCGTTACGACGGTACGGTGCTGGAGGTGGATGGCGTGCGCGACGGCAGCGTGCTGGAAACGCGGGTGCGGGTGCGGCCCGCGGCCAACACGGCACTGGAGGGCCTGTATCTTTCCGGCCCGCACGAGACCGGGTTCCTGCTCACCCAGTGCGAGGCCGAGGGCTTTCGCCATATCACGTTCTTCCCCGACCGGCCCGATGTGCTTTCGCGCTACACGGTGACGCTGCGCGCGGATCGCGAACGCTTCCCGGTGCTGCTCGCGGGTGGCAATCCGGACGGCGCCGGCGCGCTGGAAGGCGGTCGGCACTGGGCCCGCTTCGTGGACCCGCACCCGAAGCCGAGTTACCTGTTCGCCGTGGTCGCCGGGCGTCTTGAGCGGATCGAGCGCGACTACGTCACCGCAGACGGGCGTGCGGTGAAGCTCAACATCTGGGCCGAGGCGGATGCGATCGACCGCTGCCACTACGCGCTGGACGCACTGGAGCGCGCGATGCGCTGGGACGAGCAGGTCTACGGGCGCAACTACGATCTTGACGTGTTCCACGTGGTCGCCACCCACGATTTCAACATGGGCGCGATGGAGAACAAGGGCCTCAACATCTTCAACGCGAAGTACCTGCTGGCCGACCCGGACTCGACCACGGACGAGGAATACCGCCATATCGAGGCCGTGGTGGCACACGAGTATTTCCACAACTGGAGCGGCAACCGGGTGACCTGCCGCGACTGGTTCCAGCTCAGCTTGAAGGAAGGCCTCACGGTGTTCCGCGAGCAGTGCTTCTCGGCCGACATGAACTCCGCTTCGCTCAAGCGCATCGAGGATGTATCCCTGCTGCGCCGTGCGCAGTTCCCCGAGGATGCCGGTGCGCTGGCGCATCCGGTGCGCCCGGCGCAGTACCGCGAGATCAACAATTTCTACACCGCCACGGTGTACGAGAAGGGCGCCGAGCTGGTGCGCATGCTGGCCGGGCGGCTCGGCGCGGACGGCTTTCGCCGCGGCATGGATCGCTACTTCGAACGCAACGACGGTCGCGCCGCCACGCTGGAGGATTTCCTCACCGCGCTGGGCGAGGCCACCGACACCGACCTGATGCCCTACCTCGCCTGGTATGCCCACCCTGGCACGCCGCGACTGCGCGCGCACGGCCATTACGACGCGGCGCAGCGCGAATACACGCTGACACTGAGCCAGCAAACACCCGGCAGCGCCGGGACGCTCGCGCCAGCGCCGCTGCCGATCCCGGTCAAGCTTGCGCTGTTTTCACGCCACGGCGACCTGCTGCCGCTGCGGCTGGACGGCACACCGGCCAGCGATACGCGCGAACGCGTGGTGGTGCTGGCGCAGGCCGGGCAGAGCCTGGTCTTCGGCGACATCGATCGTGCGCCGGTGCCGTCGCTGCTGCGCGGGTTCTCCGCCCCGGTGATCCTGGAGTGCGACTACACGCCGGCCGAGATGGCGCTGCTGCTGGCCCACGATCCGGACGGCTTCAATCGCTGGGAAGCGGGCCAACTACTGGCCACACGCGCCTACGAGAACCTGCGTGACGGCGCCGCCGGCGATGCCCGGCAAGCGTGGTGCGACGCGCTCGCACGGCTGTTCAATGCCGGCGACCTCGAGGATGCGCTGCTGGCCGACCTGCTCACCCCGCCGGGCGAGATCGAACTGGCCGAACGCGAGAGCGACGTCGACCCCGCGCGCATCCACGAACTGCGCCAGGCGCTGCAGCGTGTGCTGGCCGAACGGCTCGGCGCCGACGCGCTGGAACAACGCTATCGAGCGTTGGCCGCGCAGGCCACGATCGCGCTCGACGCACCAAGCCAGGCACGCCGCCGGCTCAAGCATCGGGTACTGGAGTTGCTGCAGTTGTGCGACAACGAGCAGGCGCACCAACTGGCCGCGACGCAGTACCGTAGCGCGCTCGGGATGACCGACCGGCTCGCGGCGCTGGCCGTGCTGGTGCGCGGGCAAGCCGCCGCGGGCGACCAGGTGCTGCTGGACTATCGCCAGCGTTACGCAAGCAATGCGCTGGCACTGGACAAGTGGTTTGCGGTGCAGGCGCAGAACCCCGGCAAGGTGGCGCTGCCGCGCGTGATGCGACTGGAGAAGGATGCTGCCTTCACCTTGCACAACCCGAACCGGGTGCAGTCGCTGCTGGGGGCATTCGTGCGTGGAAACCCGAGCGGGTTCCATCGCCCGGACGGTGCCGGCTACCGCTACCTGGCCGAGCGCCTGGTGACGCTGGACTCGCTGAACCCACAGGTGGCGGCGCGGCTGGCCACCGCGTTCAACGGCTGGCAACGGCTGGAACCGGGGCGGTGTGCGCTGGCGCAGGCAGCGATCATGGAGCTGGCCGGACACGCCGGCTTGTCGCGCAACCTGAGCGAAATCATCGGCACCGTGCTGACTCACTGAAACGTGGCACTCAAGGTGGGCGCGGTCAACAACAGCCAAGCTTCCCGCGCCTGCACGTGCAGGACGTTTCATTCACACGGCCAGGTGATCGAGTGCTTCGAGCAGGCTCTGCATGCGCGTCTCCAGCTCAGGCTGCTGCGAGTTGTGGTCGTCGTCGGCGTAGTCGCGCAGATGATCCAGCGCCATCTCCACCTCGCCAAGCTCGACCAGCAGGTCGTGATGCGGGTAGACGGGCTGGAAGTCGAAGCTCATGTCCATGGCGAATTTCTCGATGAGTGGCTGGGTGATTGGGTAGATGCATCACCCATGCCAATGTGTGACACCTGTCACAGTCGATTGCCGATCCCTTCGCAACAGTGACGTCCCGCGTCAGCTGTTGCCGTGGCCCGGCACAAAATCCCCTTGCAGTCACACCTTGTTCACGCATTGGCGGTGAAAATCAATTTCAAGTCCCGCTGCAATACGTGAGGCAGACGCCCGCACTATCGCTTTCTGGCGCCAGGCAATACGGTCATCCTGGATTCCCCCTGTTCCTGAGACCGCCTGGCGCCAGATCTATCAGCACGAAGCCCCGCGCCCGCCAAGCCGCGGGGCTTCGTGTTTTTGAAGCCGGCGCGACCGGGAAGGCGGATACAGACGCAGTGCGCAAAGACGACGGCACCCCGAAGGGTGCCGCCTTGCTTCCTCTCACGGTGCACGATCGAACCCCTGTCCGCTCGACCTCGGCGCGCATTCCTGGCGCAGCGTCTGCCCATGAAAGTGCCAGTCGGATGAAGCAGGATCTGTGCCAGCGCCGCGTACCCTTCGGCGAAAGCGTGCTGGCATTACCATAGCGACCCGTTTTGTCACTTTTTGCGCGCTTAGGGCACAACATGCGTCACCCGACCCACTACGACGTCATCGTGATCGGCGGCGGCCACGCCGGCACCGAGGCCGCGCTCGCTGCAGCACGCGCGGGTGCACGCACCTTGCTGCTCAGCCACAACATCGAGACGATCGGCCAGATGAGCTGCAACCCGGCCATCGGCGGCATCGGCAAGGGGCATCTGGTCAAGGAGATCGATGCGCTGGGTGGCGCCATGGCGCACGCCGCCGACCGCGCCGGCATCCAGTGGCGCACGCTCAACGCCTCCAAGGGCCCGGCCGTCCGCGCCACTCGCTGCCAGGCCGACCGCGCCTTGTACAAGGCAGCGATCCGCCACCTCGTGGAAACCCAGCCGAATCTGGAGCTGTTCCAGCAAGCGGTAGACGACCTGATCATCGAAGGTGGCCGCGTCACCGGCGTGATGACCCAGATGGGGCTTTCGTTCGGCGCACGTACGGTGGTGCTCACTGCCGGCACCTTCCTCGCCGGCAAGATTCATATTGGCGCGGCGCAATACGCCGGAGGTCGGGCGGGCGACCCGCCGGCCATCACGCTGGCGCAAAGGCTGCGCGAGCTGCCGGTGGCCGCCGACCGCTTGAAGACCGGCACGCCGCCGCGGATCGACCTGCGCAGCATCGATTGCAGCGGACTGCAGGAGCAACCAGGCGACTCCCCGGCGCCGGTGTTCTCCTACCTCGGCTCGCGCGACGAGCATCCGCGCCAGGTCAGCTGCTGGATCACCCACACCAGCGAGCGCACCCACGAGATCATCCGTGGTGCGCTGCATCGCTCGCCGTTGTACACCGGCCAGATCGAGGGCGTCGGACCGCGCTATTGCCCCTCGATCGAGGACAAGGTAGTGCGCTTCGCCGAGAAGAACTCGCACCAGATCTTCATCGAGCCGGAGGGACTGGACACGTTCGAAATCTATCCCAACGGCATCTCCACCTCGCTGCCCTACGATGTGCAGCTTGCGCTGGTGCAGTCGATTCCCGGCTTCGAGCGCGCCCACATCACCCGCCCCGGCTACGCTATCGAATACGACTATTTCGATCCACGCGGGCTCAACCCCTGGCTGGAGACCAAGGCCATCACCGGTCTCTACTTCGCCGGCCAGATCAATGGCACCACCGGTTACGAGGAGGCCGCCGCGCAGGGCCTGCTCGCCGGGCTCAACGCCGCCCGCGCCGTGCAGGGCAAGGCACCGTGGTACCCGCGCCGCGGTGAAGCCTACATCGGCGTGCTGATCGACGACCTCACCAGCAACGGCACGATCGAGCCGTACCGCATGTTCACCTCGCGCGCCGAGTATCGGCTGCATCTGCGCGAGGACAATGCCGACCTGCGCCTGACCGACAAGGGTTTCGAACTCGGCGTGGTAGCGCAAGCCCGTTACGACGCGCTGCGCGCCAAGCGCGACGCCGTAGAACGCGAAACGCAGCGCTTGGGCGCACTGTGGGCCGCGCCGAACAACGCCCTGGGCAACGCATTGCAGCGCGAGCTTGGCATGGTGGTCAGCCGCGAAACCAGCGCCATCGAGCTGTTGCGCCGGCCCGAGCTGGACTACGCTGGGCTTACCCGCATCGATGTCTTCGGCCCGCCGGTCGAGCGTGACGACGTGGCCGCGCAGGTCGAGGTACAGGTGAAGTACGCCGGCTATCTCGAGCGCCAGCGCGAGGAGATCGAACGCCAGCGCCGACACGAGCACACCGCCATTCCCGACGGTTTCGATTACGACCGGGTCCGCGGCCTGTCGGCCGAGGTACTGCTCAAGCTCAAGCGCACACAACCGGCCACGCTCGGCCAGGCTGCGCGCATCAGCGGGGTAACCCCCGCCGCGATCTCGTTGCTGCTGGTGCACCTGAAGCGCCGGAACGCCGCCTAGCAGCCTGGGCAATGACCGGGACGCAGCCGGTCACGCGGCGGCACGCTACACTCTCCCATCTGGATACGTCGAACCGCCTGCGCACGGCATCCGACACGCATTGATCCGATCCCGCATGACCGATCCCGTTTCTGCACAAGGCAACCTGTTCCGCCATGTCAGTGCCGACAAGGCGCCGCTGTATCGCGCAGTCATGGACGCGTTTGCCGCGGCCAAGCGAGAGTTCGTGCCGTACTTGCGGCCGGACGAGGTGTTGGCGCGCATTTCCCGCAGCGAGGAAGGCGCCGCTGGCGAAGGGGCTGCTGGCGCGCTGCCGACACTGGACGAAGTGCAGGCCGCGTTGGCGCAGCTGGCGGAGTGGGGCAACGTAGATTCACAGCCCGACACCGCACGGGTGGCGAGCATCGAGGATTTCTATCGCGCCCGCTTTCTGTATCGCCTGACCGAGGGCGGCGAGGCGGTCGAAACCGCGTTGACCGCGTTCGCCCACGCCTTGCGCCGCCGCGCCGAATTGCAAAGCGTGGCGCTGGAAGACATCGCCACGCGCCTGGAAGCGCTGCGCACCCTGGCCGCCGCGCCGACGCCCGATGCCGCCAAGGTGCACGAAGTCTTGCGCGATCTGGCCCAGCGCCTGGGCGATTTGGCCGACAACGCACAGGCATTCATGGCCGGCGTGGCACGCGGCATCGATTTGCAGCAAGCGGACATGAACGCGTTGCTGGCGTGGAAGCAGCGCCTGATCGGCTACCTGGAGCGCTTCATCAGCGACCTGGTGGCACGCTCGGCGGTGATTGCCGAGCGCATCGCGCTGCTGCAGCCGAAGGTCGACGCATTGCTGTGGCTGGCCGCCCAGCGCGAGGCGCGCGACGCCGCACCCGACGATGCCGGCCAACGCCGCGCGCTGGAAGAACGCATGACCGCGTGGCGGCAACGCTGGCACGGTCTGTCGCGCTGGTTCGCCGGCGCCGAGGGCGAAGTCGCCCAGGCCGAGTTGCTGCGCAGTCGTGCCTTGGCGGCGATCCCGCAACTGATGACCGCGGTGGCCAATCTCAATGACCGCCGCAGCGGGCGCAGCGATCGTTCCGCCGATTTCCGCCTGCTCGCGCGCTGGTTCAGCGACTGCGCCGACGAGGCCGATGCGCAGCGCCTGTGGCGCGCCGCGTTTGCACTCAACCCGGCACGGCATCTGAGCCTGTGCGTGGGCGATGATGAGGTGCCTGCCTCCACGCACTGGCCCGACGCGCCGGCGATCGCAATCCATCCGCGCTTGCGCGAATACGGTTCGGCCACGCCGAAAGGGCCACCACCGCGGGTGCGCGAACGCAACCACGAACGCGAATTGCTGGCGCGCCAACTGGCCGATGAACATACCCAGGTCGAGGCCGCACGCGCGCGCCTGGCCAGCGGCAAAACCACCACCTTGTCTGCACTGGGTACGCTGGACCGCCACGCGTTCCGCTTGTTCCTGGCCCTGCTCGGCGAAGCGCTGGCGCTGCAGTCCGACCCCGCGGCGATGGTCGAGCGGCAAACTGGCGACGGCCTGCTGCGGGTACGTCTGGAACCGCTCGGCGCGGAGAGTTGCGCGCGCATCGAAACCGAACTGGGCACGTTTTCCGGTCGCGATCACCGCATCACGATCACGCCAACCGCGATCGCCGAGCCGGCACCGATCGCATGAACGACACCCGCAGTGTCCAGGATGCCCTGACCCGCCAGCGCGACGAGGAACGCCGCAGTGCGCTGCGCGCGTTGCTGCTGCGTCCCTTGCTGCGCAGCGATGCGCGCGCGTTCGCCAACGTGCGGCGGCACATCGACTACCTGCGCGACTGGTTTGCGCGCGAAGCCGGCTGGAGTCTGCACCTGGATCGCGATTGCGCGCGTCTGTACAAGCGACCGGCCGATCCAGACGACGCCAGCCGCGGCGCGACAGACAGCCAGGGACGCGAGTTCGACCGACGCCGCTACACCGTATTCTGCCTGGCCTGCGCGGTACTGGATCGCGCCGACCCGCAGATCACCCTGCGCACCCTGGGCGAGAAATTGCTGCTGCTCGCCGGCGATCCGGACCTGATCGACGCCGGCTTCACGTTCACACTGGAAGCCAACCACGAACGTCGCGAACTGGTCGCGGTGTGCCGCTACCTGCTCGATCTGGGCGTACTGGTGCGCGTGGCCGGCGATGAGGATGGCTTCGTGCAACAGTCCGGCGACGCGCTGTACGACATCCAGCGCCGTGTGCTGGCCGCGTTGCTCGCGGTGACGCGCGGCCCATCGAGCCTGCCCGCGGACGCGCTCACCCTGACGCTGCCGCAGCGCCGCGCCGCGATCAGCGAGGAATTCGCGCCCGACAGCGACGAAGGCCGGCGCAGCGCAGCGCGCCATCACCTCGCCCGCCGCCTGCTTGACGACCCGGTGGTCTATTTCGACGACCTGGAAACCGACGCCCACGCCTACTTGCAAAGCCAGCGCGGCCCGCTCGCCGCGCGCCTGGCCGAAGCCACCGGTCTGGTTGCCGAGCAACGCGCCGAAGGTGTGGCCCTGATCGACCCTGATGGCGAATTGACCGACATCGCCCTGCCCGCCGACGGTACCGCCGCGCACATCACCCTGCTCGTCGCCGAACACCTGTCACCGCGCCTGCGCGACCACGGCGACGGCCACGCGGCGAAGGCTGAGATCGGCATCGACGAGGTCGCCGCCTTCATTCGTGCGGCCGCGCTCCGGTTTGGCCGCTACTGGAACAAGGCCGCGCGCGAACCCGGCGCCGAACACGAACTGGCCCGCGACGCGCTGACCCGCCTCGCGCAGTTGCGCCTGGTTCGCCGCAGCGGGCAGTGCATCGTGCCGCTGCCGGCACTGGCCCGCTTCGCGCTCGGCGACACCACGGTGAAAGGCGCCGACGGTGCACGCGAGAAGGTGCAAGGTGGCTTGTTTGACTGAAGCCCACGTGCGCGCAACCCGGTCCTGCCATCGACCGCAAAAGACCGAGGCACGTTCAACATGGACGGCGATCATGATGCTGGCACACTGCACACCATGAATGAGGTGGAACACACCCCCGATTCCGGCGTGCCCGATACGCGCCCGCCGCTGCCCGAGCCGCTGCGACAGCGCTGGCAGCCGCTGCGCATCGGCCTGGTGGAATTGTTCCATTACGATGCCGAGGAATTCTGGTTCCACGACGGCCACCTGCTGCTGCGCGGCAACAACGGCACCGGCAAATCCAAGGTGCTGTCGCTGACCTTGCCGTTCCTGTTCGACGCCAGCCTCAAGTCCTCGCGCATCGAACCCGACGGCGATGCCGGCAAACGGATGGCGTGGAACCTGCTGCTCAACGGCCGCCACGACCGCCGCATCGGTTATGCGTGGATCGAACTGGGCCGGCGCGACGACGACGGCAGCCTGCACTACCTCACCCTGGGCGCGGGCCTGTCGGCCCATGCGGCACGACCCAGTGTCGACAGCTGGTTCTTCGTCGCCGACAGCATTCGCATCGGCCAGGATTTCTGGCTGACCAATGCCCAGCGCAGCATGCTCGGCCGTGAGCGCCTGACCGAGATGCTCGGCCAACGCGGGCGCGTATTCGAGACCGCCGGCGCGTATCGGCGCGCGGTGGACGAACGCCTGTTTCACCTCGGCGAAGCGCGCTACGCGGCGCTGATGGATACCTTGATCCAGTTGCGCCAGCCGCAACTCTCCAAGCATCCCAACGAGGGCAACCTGTCTACCGCGTTGACCGAAGCGTTGCCACCACTGCGCGAAGCATTGCTCGGCCCGGTCGCCGAAGCCATGAACCAGTTGGAGGACTACAAACAGGAACTGGCCGATCTGGATGCCCTGGAAAAAGCCGTCGCCCAGTTCAATCGCCGCTATCGCGTCTATGCCGGCATCCGCGCGCGGCGCGAAGCGGCCGTCGTGCGCAGCGCGCAAACTGGCCACGACCACGCCAGTCGCGAGGTCAACGAGGCCACCGCGGCATTCGCCACCGCGCAGCAAAGCGAGGCCCGGCACAGGCAGCAAGTCGAGCAAATCGACGACCAACTCGAGCGCGACCGCGCCATTCTTGACGAACTGCGCGCCGATCCCACCCTGCGCTCAATCGACGACGCCAAGGCCGCGGCCGATAACGACGCGCATGCCGCGGCGGCGGCGGCCAACGAGGTCGAACGCAGCGCGGCCAAACTCGAACACGAACACAGCCAGACCACCCAACGCGACGCGACCCATCGCACGGCCGAGGCGGCACTGACGCAAGCATTGCGCCGCGCCGGCCAGCATGCCAAAGACAGCGGTCTGGCCGAACCGGCGGCGCCACTGTTTGCGATATTTGCAGATGGCACGGCGCTGGCCGCCCGCGACCAGGCCAGCATCGTCGCCACGCAGCAAGCCTTGCGCGATCAGGTGCAGGACCGCGGTGTCCACATCGATGCCTTGCGCAAGCAGCATCGCGAGTTGGAGGTCGCGCGGCAAATCCGCGAGCGGCGCCAGGAACAACGCGATGAGACGGCGACAGTTGCTGAGCAGGCCGCCGAACGCGCGCTGCAGGCCGAGACCGAACTGGAACGGCAAGCCACGCAGATCGTCCAACGCTGGCAAGACCATTTCTGCGGCCTGCGTATCTTGCAACCACTCGACACCGACGCCGCGCTGGGCGCGCTGACGGAATGGGCGCACACCCTGGACGGCGACAATCCGGCGCGGCTCGCGCTGGAAGACGCGCGGCTGACCTGTACGCAGCGCCTCGCGGGCGCGCAAGCGAAACTCGATCAACACGACAGCACCCTGCACGAGGAGCGCACCGCGCTGGACGCCGAACACGCCCGCCTCAGCGCGGGTGAAGATCGCAGCCCCGCGCCGTCGGCATACCGTGGTGCCGATACGCGCCGAGACCTGGCGGGCGCGCCATTCTGGCAACTGATCGACTTTCGCGAGCAGGTCGACGCGCCGCAACGCGCCGCGATCGAAGCGGCTTTGCAGGCCAGCGGACTGCTCGACGCCTGGCTCACGCCCGCGGGCCGACTGATTTCCCTGCACACGCACGACGCCGTGCTGGTTCCGCGCGCAACCCACGCCGCATCACTGCTGCAGTGGCTGCTGCCCACGGCGGCGCGCAGCGATGTGTCCGGCGTGGTCGTCGCGCGCGTGATGCAGGGCATCGCCTGCAGTGCCGAGGACGACGGCGCCGAAGCGTGGATCGCGCCGGATGGACGCTATCGGCTGGGCCCGTTGGCCGGTTGCTGGAACAAGCCCGCGGCCGAATACATCGGCCACGCGGCGCGCATGGCCGCGCGCGAGCAGCGCCTGAGGGCGATCGCGGTACGACTCGATGAAATCCGCACCGCCCTGGCGGCCAGCGCGCTGCAGCGCCGGGCGCTGGCCGACGAAGGCGAGCATGCCAACGCGGAATGGCAGCAGGCACCGGGCGAGCAACTCCTGCGCGATGCCCATGCTGATGCCTCGCGTTGCGAGCGTGAGCGCCGCGCCGCCCTGCGTGCGCTGGAATTGGCCGACGCGCGCCTGCGTGACGCCGAGACCCTCTGGCGCGAACGGCGTGAAAAACTGCTGCGCGACGCGCACGACCTGCAACTGCCCGAGGCGCTCGATGCCCTCGAAGCGGTCGCCAGCGCGCTGGAGCGCTACGAGCGCAGCCTACTGATCGAGCTGCAAACCGGTGTACGCGACCTGCGTACGGCAGCACGCGAACTGGCCTCGCAACGCCAGCGCGAAACCGACGTACATGCCGACGCCACGCGGGCCCGTATCAACCACGACGAACGCCGGCAAAAAGCCGCCGACTCGCTGGCCCGCTACCAGACCCAACTTGCCATGCATGGCGCCAAGGCTGAAGAACTGCGCCAGCGTACCGAGACCACGCGCCTGGCCATCGAACGCGCCGCGAGTGCGCTGAAGCGCGAGCGCGATGCACTGAACACCGCCATTGCGCAACGCGCGGGCGCGGGTCAACGCCGTGCCGATGCCGAGGACACCTTCATCGAGCGCGGCGCGGCGCGCGAACGCGCCATTGCCGCGCTGCAAGCATTCACGCTTACCGGCCTGCTCACGGTTGCGCTTGAGCAACTGGACATCCCGCCCACCGACACCGCCTGGACCATCGAACCGGCGCTCAAGCTGGCGCGCCGCATCGAACAAGAGCTGGTCCAGATCAAGGCCGACGACGAGCAATGGGCCCAGATCCAGAAGCGCGTGGCGGTGGATCTGAACGATCTCAACACCGCGTTGGCCGCGCTGGGCCAACGCGCGCAGGCCGAGCAGCAGGATAACAACCTCATCGTCAGCATCGTGTGGCAGAACCAGCCGCAGCGCATCGACGTGGTCGAGCGCTGGCTCGGTGTCGAAATCGCCCAGCGCCGGCAAATCCTCAGCCAAAGCGAACGCGATGTGCTGGAAAACCACTTGCAAGCTGAAATCGCGGCGGAGATCCAGCAACTGCTGCAGGACGCCGATCGCCATGTCGTGGCGATCAACAGTGAACTGGACAAACGGCCAACCTCGACCGGGGTCAAGTTTCGCCTGCGCTGGGAGCCACTGCCCGAAGGCAGCGACGACGCGCCAACCGGGCTGGAAGCGGCACGCAAGCGGCTGCTCAACACCAGCGCGCAGGCCTGGTCCAGCGACGATCGCCACGTGGTCGGCGCGATGCTGCAAGAGCGCATTCTGGCCGAGCGTGCACGCGCCGATCTGCACGGCGGCAACCTGCTCGAACAACTCACCCGCGCGCTCGATTACCGCCGCTGGCACCGCTTTCGTGTCGAGCGCTGGCAGGACGGCCAATGGCGAAAACTCTCCGGCCCCGCCTCCAGCGGCGAGCGCGCGCTGGGGCTGACCGTGCCCTTGTTTGCCGCGGTCGCCAGCTTCTACAGCCAGGGTGGCTACCGCCACGCGCCACGCCTGGTCCTGCTCGATGAAGCCTTCGCCGGCATCGACGACAGCGCGCGTGCGCACTGCATGGCGCTGATCCACGAGTTCGATCTGGATTTCGTGATGACCAGCGAACGCGAATGGGGTTGCTACGCCGAGTTGCCCGGGGTCGCCATCTGCCAATTGCAGCGGCGCGAAGGCATCGACGCGGTGCATGTGTCGCGCTGGCGCTGGGACGGCACCGCGCGGCGCCACGGTGACGACCCCAACCGGCGCTTTCCGCCGCCACTTTGACCATGGACGAATCCGAATCCCCCGACCTCACGCGTCTGCGCGGTTTGCTCGGCGGCGACGCCTTGGCCAACCTGCGCCAGCGCTTGCGGCGCCGTTTCGAGCGTGGTGCCGCGAACGCGGCGCCGTTCACCCTGAGCGGCCTGTCGAACCTCGAACGCGACGCGCTGAGCGGGCTGCTCGGCTTGCCGCATCGACGCGCGACTTCCTTGCGCATCGACCCGGCCGCGGTCGATGCCGCGCTGCGCCGAGCCGGCCTGGCCGACTCGCTGTGCAACGCGCTGGAGCTGCTCGACGGCCCGCTCATCGATCGCGCGGCACGGCACAGCGCACTGCAACGGCGCTGGCAAGCGGTGATTGCCAGCGCGACGCAGCCGCGCCTGCGCGCCTGGCTGGAGACGTCGATCGGCCTGGGCGAACTCAAACGCCTGGCACGCCGCGATGCAGACGCGGCCGAACAGCTGATCGTGCAGACGCAACTCGTGCTCGCCCGGCTCCCGGGCGCCGGTGTGCCGCGCTCGCAGCTGGCAGCGGCCAGCGTCGGCGACGCCCATGCACTGGATCGCGGCCGACCGCTGGCGAGCCTGGTCCTTGCCTGCACCGGCGCGCCCGAATCGATGTCCGAGCCGGCCAGCCCGTCGGATGGCAACCACCCCGCCAGCGCCGTCGAGCGCCCGGCCCCACGGGAGCGCGATCGCTGGGCCGCGGTCGGCGTGCTGGTCAACGAGTTGGCGCGACCGGTACTGGTCTTGAACCTGCCCTGTCACGCCGACACCCCGACCGGCCGCCAGCTTGCCCACGCTGGCGGCGAACCGACCTACCTGTCGCTGCGCAGCCTGTTGCGCACGCCAGCCCACTGGCGGGTCGAAGGCCGCATGGTGAGCGTATGCGAGAACCCCAACCTGGTCGCCATTGCCGCCGATCGTCTCGGCAGCCGCTGCGCTCCCATGATCTGCACCGACGGCATGCCGGCGGCGGCACAACGCACCTTGCTGCGACAACTGCGCGTCGCCGGCGCGTGCTTGCGCTACCACGGCGACTTCGACTGGGCGGGGCTGCACATCGGCAATCGCATGATGCGCGACTTCGGCGTCCTGGCGTGGCACTTCGGCGTGCAGGATTTTCGCCAAGCCGCACTCGCCGCCACAACCCATGGCCGGCCGCTGGCAACCGCCACCCGCATCCAGGCCGACTGGGACAGCGAACTGGCCGACGCCATGCGCGCGCACGGCTACGCCATCGACGAAGAGGCCGTGGCCGAGGTACTGCTCGCCGATCTGGGCGGCTGACCGATCCGGCACGGGCACCCCGAATTCCATTTGCACAGCAGTCCCGTGGCATCATGCGCACTTCGAACGGCATGGGGAGTGACAATGGAAATCTGGATCGGCCGCGACGGCGAACGACACGGCCCCTACAAAGAAGAAGACGTGCGTGAGTGGTTGCGCAGCGGCAAGGTCAGTCCTGCGGATCTCGCCTGGTATGAAGGCCTCGCCGACTGGCAGCCGCTGTCGGTGCTGCTCCGCGACGAGGTGCCGAACACAAGCGCCGCGAGCGACAACCCGTATGTCGCACCCACCGCTCCGCTGCAGGCGTTGCCGCAGACCACGGCCGCCGCGCTGGAGGACTATGCCGGATTCTGGAAGCGCGTGGCCGCCTACATCCTTGACGCGATCGTGCTGTACATCCCGAACATGCTGATCATGAAGGCGCTGGGCGGCGATGCCGCGCAGGAGACGATGAAGCAGGCGGTCATGGCGGCACCGGGCGATATGCAGGTCATGGTGAGCGCCTACGAACAGTTCTACTCTACGATGGGCACGGCGATGATCATCACCACGGTGCTGGCGTGGCTGTACTTTGCCGTCCTTGAAGGCTCGCCGTGGCAGGCCACGCTGGGCAAACTGGCGCTCGGTATCCGGGTCACCGACCTGCACGGGCAGCGGATAAGTTTCCCGAGGGCGCTGGGGCGTTATCCAGCCAAGTTCCTGAGCGTGCTGATCGTCGGCATCGGCTTCCTGATGGTTGCCTGGACCCGGCGCAAGCAGGGCCTGCACGACATGATTGCCGGCACCCTGGTGCTGAACGGTCGCGCCAGCGAGTTCAAGCCGAACCAGGCCTCGCCCGACAACAACCATTCCTTCAGCGCCTGATTCGACCGGCATGGCTGACGGCGCCGCGAGTCACCTTGCGGCGCCGTTTTCGTGTCCATGCGCCACCCGGACCTCGGCACACGCTTGGTATCATCAACAGCTTGATCCGCCCACGCGGCGCGCGAAACTGTCGTCGCAGAAAATCGAAAGGCCCCCATGCAAAGCATCGAACAACGTATTGCCCATGACATCGCCGCCAAGACCGAACAGGTACGCGCGGCGGTCGACCTGCTCGACAGCGGCGCCACCGTGCCGTTCATCGCACGCTACCGCAAGGAGGTCACCGGCGGCCTCGACGACACCCAGTTGCGCCTGCTGGAAGAGCGCCTGCGCTACCTGCGCGAACTGGAGGACCGACGCGCAACGATCCTGGCCAGCGTCGAGGAACAGGGCAAGCTCAGCGATGCCCTGAAGGGCGACCTGCTCGCGGCAGACACCAAGGCCCGCTTGGAGGATCTGTACCTGCCGTACAAGCCCAAGCGGCGCACCAAGGCGCAGATCGCCCGCGAAGCCGGGCTGGAACCGCTGGCGCTGGGCCTGCGCGAGGATCCCACGCTGACACCGGAGTCGTTTGCCGCGTCGTTCGTCGACGCGGACAAAGGCGTGGCCGACGTGCGCGCCGCGCTGGAGGGCGCCCGCGCGATCCTGATGGAGTCGATCGCCGAGGACGCCCACCTGGTCGGCGAGCTGCGCGACTGGCTGTGGGCGCAGGGGCAGATCCGCGCGAAAGTCATGGCAGGCAAGGAAAACGAAGGCGCCAAGTTCCGCGACTACTTCGACCACGTCGAGGCGATCGGCAAGATTCCCTCGCATCGCCTGCTGGCGCTGATGCGCGCGCGCAATGAGGGCGTGATCGAGCTGGAGCTCACGCCCGCCGCCGACAGTGAGCACGGCCATGCCGAAGGTGAGGGTCGCGTCGCCGCGCACGCCGGCATCCTTGACCGTGGCCGTGCCGCCGACGCCTGGCTGCGCGAAACCGTGCGCCTGACCTGGCGCGTGAAGTTGCACCTTCATCTTACGCTCGACCTGTTCGGCCGCGTGCGCGAAGGCGCCGAGGACGAGGCGATCCGCGTGTTCGGCGACAACCTCAAGGACCTGATGCTGGCCGCGCCGGCTGGCGCAAAAACGGTGATGGGGCTGGACCCGGGCATCCGCACCGGTTGCAAGGTGGCCGTGGTCGATGCCACCGGCAAGCTGCTGGCCACCGACACGATCTATCCGCTGGAACCGCGTCGGCAGTGGAACGAATCGCTGATCGCGCTCGCGCAGCTGTGCAAGCAACACCACGTCGACCTGATCGCGATCGGCAACGGCACTGCCTCGCGCGAAACCGACAAGCTGGCCGCCGAGTTGATCAGGAAGTTGCCCGACGCGAAGTTGTCCAAGGTGGTGGTCAGCGAGGCCGGTGCCTCGGTGTACTCGGCCTCGGAAACCGGTGCGAGGGAGTTCCCCGACCTCGACGTGAGCCTGCGTGGCGCGGTGTCGATCGCACGCCGGCTGCAGGACCCGCTGGCCGAGCTGGTGAAGATCGAGCCGAAGGCGATTGGCGTGGGCCAGTACCAGCACGACGTGAACCAGATCAAGCTGGCGCGTGCACTCGATGCGCGCGTGGAGGACTGCGTCAATGCCGTGGGCGTGGACGTGAACACCGCCTCTGCCGCCCTGCTGTCGCGCGTAGCTGGCCTGAGCAGCGGCGTGGCCGAGAACGTGGTGAAGCATCGCGATGCGAACGGCGCCTTCCCCAACCGCAAGGCCTTGCTGAAGGTGCCGCGGCTCGGCGACAAGGCGTTCGAACAGTGCGCCGGCTTCCTGCGCGTGACGGGTGGCGACAATCCGCTGGACGCCAGCGCGGTACACCCGGAGGCTTACCCGGTGGTTGAGCGGATCATCGCGCAATGCGGCCGCGAGGTGCGCAACATCATCGGCGACAGCGCGTTCCTGCGCGGCCTGAAGGCCGAACAGTTCACCGACGGGAAGTTCGGCGTGCCGACCGTGCGCGACATCCTGAAGGAGCTGGAAAAGCCGGGCCGCGATCCACGCCCGGAATTCGTGGCGCCGACGTTCGCCGATGGCGTCGAGGACGTAAAGGACCTCAGGCCCGGCATGATCCTCGAAGGCCGCGTCACCAATGTGGCCGCGTTCGGTGCCTTCGTCGACATCGGCGTGCACCAGGACGGCCTGGTGCACGTGTCGGCGCTGTCGCACAGCTTCGTCAAGGATCCGCGCGACGCGGTCAAGGCCGGCGACATCGTCAAGGTCAAGGTGATGGAGGTCGACCTGCCGCGCCAGCGCATCGGCCTGAGCATGCGCCTGGACGACGAACCCGGGCAGGCGCGCGGCGGGCGGGGTGGCGACGAAACGCGCAGCGGTGCCCGCGACCCGCGCGGCGCACGACCACGCGCGAGCCCGCCAAAGCCCGCGGCAGTGCCCGCCAACAGCGCCTTCGCCGATGCGCTGTCGCGCGCGATCAAGCGCTGAAACCGGTGAGCCGGGTCATCCGATAGCTGCGGCAGGCGTATCCGCAGCGCAACATGCGCTAACGTACTGCATGCGTCAGGATATGCGTCATATAACTTCTCGTTAACGGACTCAGGAGTGGCATCATGTCCCATCCGCGCAAGCTCGCCAGTGCATTGGTCCTGGCCCTCGGTTGCGCCGGCGTCGCGCACGCCGGGTCGGCGCCATTCGACAACGTCGTGGTGTTCGGCGACAGCCTCAGCGACAACGGCAACATCTCGTCGTTGACTCCGGGCAGTGAACGGATGCGCTTCACGACCAATCCCGGACTGGTTGCGTCGGAACTGGTCGCCAGGCATTATGGCTTTACGCTTGAACCCTCCACCAGCGGCGGTACCGATTACGCCTGGGGAGGTGCACAATCGGCCAAGGACCTTGGCGTGGTTGTCTCCGCAAAGACGCAGGTCGATCAGTATCTTGCTGGAAACGGCGCTCGCGCTGACAGCCACGCGCTCTATACCCTGTGGGTCGGTGCCAACGACATCCTGAACCTGGATTTCAGCCAGGATCTGAATGCGCAGATGGTGAATGCCGCCAACGCCGAGGTTGCTACGCTGAAGACGCTGCAACAGGCCGGTGCCCGCTATATCGTGGTCTACAACCTGCCCGATGTGTCCAAGACTCCGGCGGTGAACAGTACCCCGCTGGCAACTTTTGCCGGTCAGCTGGGTTCGCTGTACAACAGCACGCTGAATGAGGGCATCGCCACGCTGGGCGTCGGCATCCTGCCGGTCAATACCTACGCCCTGCTCAACCAGGTGATTGCCGATCCGGCGCGCTACGGCTTCAGCAACGTGACCGACCGTGCCTGCACCACTGCCAGCTCGATCGATTGCACCACCGCCACGCTGGTCGTCCCCGACGCGGGCACGAGCTATCTGTTTGCCGACGGTGTACACCCGACCACCGCCGCCCACGCGATGCTGGCCCAGGTGGTGATGTCGGAACTGCAGGCACCGCAGCAGATCTCGCTGTTGCCCGAGGCGCCGCTGGCTGCGGCCAACGCCTACGACAGCAGCCTCGACATGCAGATGGCCAAGGACAGCCTGGGCGAAGGCACCCGCGCCTTCGTCAACATCGGCTACGCGCAGCAGCGCTTCGACGCTACGCCCAGCTCGCCGGCACTGAGCAGCAACAACACCAACATCACGCTCGGTTATGACTGGAAGACGAGCGACAACCTGTCCGCCGGTGCCGCGTTTGGCTTCGGCCATGATACGGCGCACCTGCATGGCGGCGGCGGTTACCGGATGAGCGACTACTCGGCGCTGGGTTTCGTGACGTATCACGCCGGCGGCGGCTATGTCAGCGGTTACGGTCATCTCGGCCGGTCCAATTTCAGCGACATCGAGCGCAGCTTTCAGGTGGGCGCCGCGCGCGTCAGTGAATTCGGCGATACCGACAGCTCGCATTATGGAGTCGGCGTGAACGGCGGCTGGTGGTTCAGCCTGGACCATATCAAGACCGGCCCGTTCGCCGGCCTGGATTGGCAGGACATCACCGTTGACAGCTACCACGAACGCGGCAGCGACGCGACCGCGATGTGGTTCGGTCGGCAGCACCGCCAGGCCCTGGTCGGTCGTCTGGGCTGGCGTCTGCAAGGGCACTGGCAGGTCGCCAACCTGGTCATGACGCCGTACGCCGAACTCGCCTGGAACCGCGACAGCAAGGCCGATACCACGCGCCTGGTGACTACCGGGCTGAATACCATGACATGAACGGGTCGTTTGCGATCAGCGGTTTCACGCCGGACAAGACCTGGGGCAATGTCGTACTCGGTCTCTCGGCCGAGCTGACGCCGAGCGTTACCAGCTGGATCGGCTACGAGGGTCGCTTCAGCGACACCAGCCAGGACAACAACAGCTTCAACATGGGTTTCCGCGTCAAGTTCTGACGGGTCGGCGCCTCACCTGCGAAAAGGTCGCCGGAAAGCCGGCGGCCTTTTCGTGTGGACGTCTGGACGGCTTACTTGTTCTTGCCGTTGGTCGTCATGCTGAGAATATCGGTGGCTTCCTTCTTCAGCTTCGCCACGGTATCTGCATCGAGCGGCTGCACATCGCTGCCGACTTGGTGCTGCTTGAGCACCAGCGTGCCATCGTCGCTCCAGCCGGCCCGATCGATTGCCGTGGGCTTGCCGTCGCGGCTGGGTTTGGTCTGCTGCACGATTACCCACGGCTTGCCGTCCTTGTAGGCGTAATCGGTGCTGGTAAAGCCGTCCTTGCCGTAGTCGACCAGTTCGCGAATGAACTGCACCTGGCCATCCTGGCGGAACAACTGCCAGCCGCGCGAGGCATCTTTCTCCAGCTTGGTGCCATGGGTGACCTTCATCACCCCGAGCTGATCCTGCTCGGCCTTGAACGCGGCCAGCAGCTTCTCGCCCGGGGTCTGCTCGGCGACCAGCTCGATCGCAACATTGTCATTCTTGCTGCCCTTGGCCAGTACCGGCGCCTGGATCGGCATCTTGTACTGACGATCGCCGTCGGTCAGGACCGCCTGGACGACATACAAGTCGCCCGCCTTCACGTTGGCCGGATTGAAGCTGAGATGGAACGGCTGCGGGAAGGTGCCGGCGGGCGAGGTCTTGCTTGCCAGCGGCGCAGAGCCCGCGGCGCTGGAGGAGACATCGGCCAGGTTCAACACCAGCGTGGCATGGGCCGACGGCTGCGGGGATCCCGCGCGCAGCGAGATCGTGCCGCTCACTGCAGTGGCCGCTGGCGCCGGTGCCGCGCTGGTCGTGGAAGCTGGATTGCCGGTAGCTTCCTGCTGCGACGAATGGGAGCCGTTGCAACCGGCCAAGGCCAGCGCCGTGATCGATACCAGCGACAAAACCGTCTTGCGCATGCCAAAACCTCGTCAACGTGAACAGGGATACGTGGTCGTTTGCACCGCTGCGCGGCGCGACCTTGCGTGGAGTAGCCTGCAAGCATATCGCAAAAAAGATAATGCCGAAAAGTCAACCCATCCACCAAGCGCCAGCCTACGCCAGTCAGCGCGGATGCAATGCGCGATGGGCAATGTCCCGACGGCAGAAGGCGCCGTCGTAGCGGATGCGAGCCACGGCGGCATACGCGCGCGCGCGCGCGGCGGCGATGTCGCTGCCGAGTGCGCACACGGTCAGCACGCGACCGCCCGCGGTCACCACACGCCCCTGTGCGTCGAGCGCCGTGCCGGCGTGAAATACTTTCACGTCGTCCGCTGCGGCAGCCTCCAGTCCCTCGATCGGGTCGCCGCGGCGTACCCGCGCCGGATAACCTGCAGCAGCCATTACCACGCCGATGGCCGGGCGTGCATCCCAGTGTGCGCGCGTGTCTTGCAAACGCCCGTCCAGCGCCGCGTCGATCAAATCGACCAGGTCGGATTTCAGTCGTAGCATGATCGGCTGTGCTTCGGGGTCGCCGAAGCGCACGTTGAACTCGATCACTTTCGGCGCGCCGTGCTGGTCGATCATCAGCCCCGCGTACAGGAAGCCGACGAACGGTGTCCCTTCTGCGGCCATGCCACGCAAGGTCGGCTCGATCACCTGTTCCAGAATGCGCTGCTCGACCGCGGCGGTGACCACCGGTGCCGGCGAGTACGCACCCATGCCGCCGGTGTTGGGACCGAGATCGCCTTCGTCGCGACACTTGTGGTCCTGACTCGATGCCATCGGCAGCGCGTGGCTGCCGTCGCTCATCACGATGTAGCTGGCTTCCTCACCGTCCAGGAATTCCTCGATCACCACCCGTGCCGAGGCGTCGCCGAAACTATGCGCACCCAGCATGTCGTGCAGGGCGCGCTCGGCATCGGCGAGGGTCTGCGCCACTACCACGCCCTTGCCGGCGGCGAGGCCATCGGCCTTGATCACGATCGGCGCGCCCTGCTTGCGCACATGCGCCAGCGCGGGGTTCAGTTCGGTGAACACCGCGTAGTGCGCGGTCGGGATGTGGTGCCGTTGCAGGAAATCCTTGGCGAACGCCTTGGAGCCCTCCAACTGCGCGGCAACCGCGCGCGGCCCGAAGATGCGCAGGCCGGCACCACGGAACTGGTCGACCACGCCAGCGACCAGCGGCACTTCCGGACCGACCACGGTCAGACCAACCTGCTCGCGCCGGGCCAGTTGCAACAGGCCCTCGATGTCGTTCATCGCCACATCGGCATTGCGTACGCCTGGCTCACGCGCGGTCCCGGCATTGCCAGGGGCCACGATCACCGCGTCGACCTGCGCCGATTGCCCGAGCTTCCACGCCAGCGCATGTTCGCGCCCGCCGCTGCCGATCACCAGAACCTTCATGCCTGCACTCCCGCGCGCCACACGACGCAGCTGGCCATTGTAGCGGCTGCGACGGGCTCGTCGTGAAGCATGAAACCGCGCTCAGTCGCGCGTTTGCAGCAGCTCCAGCAACGCCGCTCGCGGCAGCTTGCCGGTCTCGTTGCGCGGCAACGCCTCGACCAGCTTCAACGGCCGCGGCAGGAACAGTGGATCGATCACCCGGCGCAACGCGTCGAGGATGGCGTGTCCGTCCAACCCCGGCGCGACGACCAGGGCGGCGACGCGATGGACGCCGAGGGTATCGCCATCGCCGTGCTGGAACACCACGCCGTCACGCACGCCCGGAATGGCCAGCAGGCGACGGGTGAGATCGGCCAGCGAGGCACGCTTGCCGGCGATCTCCAGCATGTCGGCGTGGCGCCCGCACAGGCGGAAACGACGCCCGCCGTGGGACAGGCTGACGATGTCCGCCAGCGTGACCGGCACCGGCAACTGCGGGGCTTCGATCAGGGTGCCATCCGGCTGCGGGTGCCGTTTCACCGCGTCGTACAAGGCCCAGTCCTCGTCCACGGTAGGGCGGCGACTGGCGCATACGCAGGTCTCGGTAGAGCCGAACACTTCCAGCAGCGGGGCACTGAAGCGCTCTTCGGCTGCCCGTGCCAAGGCGATCGGCAGCACTGCGGTAGCGGACATCATCGCCGCGAGCGGCGGCAACGCGATGCCCGAATCGACCAGGGCGCGCAGATGCACCGGGGTAGTCACCAGCACGCGAGGTGCCGGCACCTCGGCCAACGCCGCCGCCACGTCGGCGGGAAAGAACGGGCGCCCGGTATGCACGCCGACCGCACCCAGCAACGGCAACATCACCGACATCTCGAACCCGTACATATGTTGCGGAGGGACCGTGGCGACGACCGCAAAGTGCGCGCCAACCAGCGCCTGCAGCATTGCCAGGTTGCCCGCGTTGCTGGCATGACAACTGCCCCAGGTCTTCGGATTGGCGCTGGGCGTGCCGGTGGAACCGGAGGTGTAACCGATGGCCACCACCTGGTCGGCCGGGAGCAAGGGCCAGCTAGTCGTGGCCTCGAGCGATGGCGATGCATGCAGCAGCGGCAGGCGCCGATAGCCGGGCGGCGCCGGGTCGAGCGCCTGCTCGCCCAGCGCGTAACAGCCCGGATGCGCCGCCATCACCTCATCCACCGCTTGCGGCGCACGCGATGAAGGCAGCAGGTTGATCTGTCCGCGCAAGGCGACGGCGCAGAATGCAACCAGAAAGGCGTAACGGTCTTCGCACAGGTTCACGGCGGTCGCGGCCACAGGCAAGCGCGCGGCCACCGCCTGCACGTGGCCCAGAAAATGCGCGGCATTGATCGCCACCCCCTCGCGCCAGGCGACGACGCACGCAGGATCGGTACTGGCCAGCAACGGCAACTCGCGTGACGCCTCGCTTTGATACGTGTCGTAACCAATGACCAAACCACACTCTCCCTGAATTTCAATCTGTCATGTTTGACAGCATCGCTCCGCGTCATGCACCGCCGCGTGAACGGTCGGCGCTGACCCGCAGCAACGGTTCAGCTGTGGGCTGGCCCCCGCCAGCCCCCGAACCACGTCAGGGCCGGATGATAGCGCCCGACAATGCGTCGCGGATTACCGTGGGGCTGCGCAGGTCACCCAGCGGCGCGTCCAGCAGACCATCCAGCGCGTCGCCGAAATATTCCGCCACCACCTGCGCGGCCCTTGCCGGCGGCTGACCGTGTGGGTTGGCGCTGGTCGATACCAGGGCACCGCCGAAGGCACGACACAGCGCGGCAGCCGGCTCGTGCGCCGTGACCCGCAAGGCGATGCCCGCGTGGCTGCCGGCAACCCAGTCGGGTGCGTCCGTCGCGCGCGGGAAAATCCATGTTTGCGGCCCCGGCCAGCTGGCCCGCACTTGTTGCCATACCTCGCCCGGCACCGCCGCCACGTCGATATAGCGCGCGACCTGGCCGAAGTCGGCGGCGATCAGCAGCACCCCCTGCGTTGACGGGCGCTGCTTCAGCGCAAACAATCGCTCGAACGCGACCTGGTCGTGCGGATCGCAACCGAGGCCGAACACCGCCTCGGTGGGATAGGCCAGTACCCCGCCGTCGTGCAGCAGCGCAGCGGCGGCGTCCAGTTCGGCGAGGGGGAACCGTTGCAGCACTCAGGCCCCGGCTTTGCCGGTAGCGGCTTTCTTCGTGGCCGCTTTTTTCGCAGCCGTCTTCTTCGCAGCCACTTTCTTTGCCGGCGCCTTCTTGGTCGCAGCCTTGCTGGCCGCAGCTGCCTTGCGGGCCGCGGTCTTCTTGCCGAAGCGACCCTTGCGCACGGGAGCGGCAGCGAGCAGTTCGAGACACTGCGCCTCGGTCAGCTGCTTCGGTTCCTGCTCTTTCGGGATGCGCGCGTTCTTCTCGCCGTCGGTGATGTAGGCGCCGTAGCGGCCGTTCAACACCTGCACGCCGTTGCCGAAATCGAGGATCAGCCGGTTCGCCAGCATTTCCAGTTTCTCGGCCACGATCTGCAGCGCACGCGGCAGCTCGATGGTGTACGGATCGTCCTCGGGTTTCAGCGAGGCATAGGTGCTGCCCTGTTTCACGAACGGCCCGAAGCGGCCGATCGCCACGCTGACCTCGTCGCCGTTTTCCGCCTGACCGAGCTTGCGTGGCAACTTGAACAACTCCAGCGCGTCGGCCAGCTCGATCGTGTGCATGCTCTGGCCCGGACGCAGCGAGGCGAATTGCAGCTTTTCGTCGCTGTCCTTGTCACCGATCGCGGCATACGGCCCGAACCGGCCCAGGCGCACGAACACCGGTTTGCCGGTCTTCGGGTCGACGCCGAGCTCGCGCGCGCCGGTCGCCTCGCTGCGGTCGACCGACTCCGCTTTTTCCTCTACCTGCTGCTTGAACGGAACCCAGAAGCGCTCCATCAACGGCACCCAGGCTTCTTCGCCGCGGCTGACCGCATCCAGCTCGTCTTCGAGCTTGGCAGTGAAGTCGTAATCGACATACTGGGTGAAATGCTGGGTCAGGAACTTGCTGACGGCGCGACCGACATCGCTGGGTTTGAAGCGACGGCTGTCGAGGTAGACGTACTCGCGATTTTGCAACACCTGGATGATGCTGGCGTAGGTGGACGGGCGGCCGATGCCGTACTCTTCCAGCGTCTTGACCAGGCTCGCCTCGGAATAGCGCGGCGGCGGCTCGGTGAAGTGCTGGTCGGCCACGATCTCCTTGAGCGCCACCACGTCGCCCTTCGCCAGCCGCGGCAGCCGACGGCCCTCGTCATCGTCGTCGGCCTTCTTCTGGTCGCTACCCTCCTCGTAGACGGCCATGAAGCCGGGATCGATCACGGTGGTACCGCTGGCGCGGAACGAGGCGTCGCCACCGGCCACGGCGGGCAGAGCGAACTCCACCGACACGGTATTCAGCGTGGCGTGGATCATCTGGCAGGCGACCGTGCGCTTCCAGATCAGCTCGTACAGCTTGCGCTGGTCGTCGTTGAGGAAGGCCGCCACGGACTTGGGCGTGTGCATCGCCGAGGTCGGGCGGATCGCCTCATGCGCCTCCTGCGCATTCTTCGACTTGGTCTTGTACACCTGCGCTCCATCCGGCAGCGCCTGGCCGCCGAAGTCGCGGGCGATCAGCTGGCGCAACTCGGCCACCGCGTCCTCGCCGAGCATGGTCGAGTCGGTACGCATGTAGGTGATCAGGCCGACATTGCCTTCTCCACCCAGCGCCACGCCCTCGTACAAGCCTTGCGCCACCTTCATCGTGCGGCTGGTGGTGAAGCCGAGCTTGCGTGCGGCTTCCTGCTGCAGCGTGGAGGTGGTGAACGGCGCCGCCGGACGGCGTTTGCGCTCCTTCGAGGTGACCTCGCTGACGGTCAGACGACCGTGCGCGGCGGCCTTCAGCGCTTCGCGCGCCGCATGCGCGGCGGCTTCGCTGGTAAGGTCGAACTGCTCGAATTTCTTGCCGCTGAGGCGCGACAGGCGCGCCGTGAAGTCGCCATCAACATGCGTCAACTGGGCCCCGATGGTCCAGTACTCGCGCGCCTTGAACGCCTCGATCTCCTCCTCGCGCTCGACGATCATGCGCAGCGCCGGCGATTGCACGCGGCCGGCGGACAGGCCGCGCTGCACCTTGCGCCACAGCACCGGCGACAAGTTGAAGCCGACCAGATAGTCCAGCGCACGGCGCGCCTGCTGCGCATCGACCAGGTCGAGTGAGAGCTGCCGCGGCGCGGCCACCGCCGCCTTGATCGCCTTGGGCGTGATCTCGGAGAACACCACCCGGTGCATCCGCTTGCCCTTGGTCAGGCCGCGCTCCTGGAGAATCTCGCTGATATGCCAGCTGATCGCCTCGCCTTCGCGATCCAGATCGGTCGCGAGATAGATATCGTCGGCCAGCCTGGCGGCCTTGGCGATCGCGTCGACATGCTTCTGGTTGCGTTCGATCACCTCGTAGGACATCGCGAAGTCGTGCTCGGTATCGACCGCGCCCTCCTTCGGTTTGAGATCACGGACGTGGCCGTAGGAAGCCAGGACCTGAAAATCCTTGCCGAGGTATTTGTTGATCGTCTTGGCCTTGGCCGGTGATTCGACGATGAGCAGGTTTTTTGCCATGAAGCGGGATATCCAGAAGTGAACCACCGGCGCTTTCGTGCCGGACATATATATAGTTGAAACCACGCGGTACCGGCCGCTGTCAAGCCCGCTCGGTGACAGACGGACTGCGCCGGCTCAATCACTAGCATGATGCACCTTCGGCGTGATCTGGTAACAATTGCCCGGCAAACGCTCGATCCACGCGTCCAGTTCGAGCATCAGCAACATCGAGGACAGCACGGCGGTCGACATCCCCGTACGCCGCACAAGTTCGTCCATTGTCGCCGGTTCATGGCCAAGTTCGTCCAAAAGTCGCAGATAGTCCGGGTCCGCCATGCGGCTCGTGCCGGCTCGCAAACCCGCCTGGACGTCACCGTCTTGCCGACCCAGCCGCGTCGCCAGTTCACCACCCAGCGAACGCGCCAGCGGCGCCAGCGCCTCGCTGATTTCCGCCGCCTGCTCGACCAGTCGTGCACCATCGCGGATCAGGCGATGGCAGCCACGCGCCAGCGGATTATGGATGGAACCGGGCAAGGCGAACACCTCGCGGCCTTGCTCGGCGGCCAGCCGTGCCGTAATCAGCGAGCCGGAGCGCAAGCCTGCCTCGATCACCAAGACGCCCAATGCCAGCCCTGAAATGAGCCGGTTGCGGCGCGGGAAGTGATCCGCACGCGCCAGTGTGCCGGGGGGAAATTCGCTGACCAGCGCGCCATGCACGGCAATGCGCCGGGCCAGTTCGTGGTGTTTGCGCGGATACACCCGGTCCGGCCCGGTACCCACCACCGCCAGCGTTTTCGCCCCGGCGTCCAGCGTCGCCGCGTGGGCCGCACCATCGATGCCATCGGCCATGCCGCTGGTGATTGCGAAGCCGGCATCGGCCAGCGTCTGCGCGAAGGCCCGCGCATGCGCCTTGCCGCTCGCACTGGCCGCGCGCGCGCCCACGATCGCGACCTGCGGATACAACAACAAGCTGGCATCGCCGACCACGAACAGCGCCGCCGGCGGTTGCGGAATGTTTTCGAGCTGGGGTGGAAAGTCCGCCTCCGTGCAACGCAGCAAGCAATGAGCGGGCTCGGCCAGCCACGCCTTGTCGGCGGCCAATTGTCCCTCGTCGGGCGCGTTCAGCCACGCCAGCGCCGGCTCGCCCAGTGGCGCCGGTTGCGCCTGCAACCGGGCCAGCGCGGCGTGGATATCGCCACCGACAGCGTCCAGCCGCTCGCGCAGTCCGCCGGGGCCAAGGCCCGGCGTACGCAGTGCGATCAGCCAGGCACGCAACTCATCCTTGTCGTCGATATGCATGACCCGAAGTTTACGCAGTGGACAGCAACGAAGACGGCGCGGTGTGGGCCGCGCCGTCCTGTAGGCAGACGCCGTTGCTGTCGCCGGCGGCGGTTACAACGGCCGAATCAACCGGCCACCGATATGCACCGGACGCAGGCTGTCCATCACCAGGCCGTAGCTGACCCGAGCGAAGGTGCGGAACACCATCACGTGGCCGACGTACTCGTCCGGCAAAGTCACCGTCTTGCCGACGCCACGGTCCCAGCTATTGCTGGCCACGTCGTCATGGATCGTCTCGCCCGGCTCGGAGATCGAGAACGTGGTGCCGTTGTCGACGCCGTCGCGCGAACCGACCGACAGTAGCACCACCTGGCGCGACCCGGCTGCATCCAGCGCATCGGCAAAGCCGACCACCTTGGCGTCGGCCGGGACCGACTTCGGTGGATGCGGATAGTAGAAAGCATCGTAGGGCTTGTCGTCGAGCGGCATGATGCGGTCGCCGCTGCGGATCTCCTTGGTGGAGTCGAGCAGCAGCAAGGTGGACGGATCGCCCGCGCGCAGGGTCTCGGCGGTGCCGATCACGCTGACCTCGACGCCGAGATCATTACCTTTGCCGTAATGACCGTCGTTACGCGAATCCTCGCGCCACGGCGCATTGGCCATCGCCACGTTGCTGTCCAGATCATGCGCGACCAGATCGGCGTCGGCGTAGCCCTGGTCGAAGCCGCGGAACACGTGGCTGGGACGCACGATCACCCAGCGCTGTCCCGGCGCGGCCTGCAGGCCGCGCACATAGATGTTCTGGCCGACCGCGCCACGCAAGCGGTTCTCTTCCAGGCCGACCACATAGGGCGCGGAGCTGACGGCGTTGGAATCCATCACCCGCATGTCCTTGAGGAACATTTTCAGCTGGTCCAGCGGGATCGCCGGCACCGCGTCGCTTTCGCGATGCACGCCGGGTTCGAGTCGCAGTGCCGGCCCGTTGATGAAGGACAGGTTGAGCACGTCGCCCGGATAGATCAGGTGGGGGTTGCGCACCTGCGGATTGGCCTGCCAGATCTCCGGCCACAGCCACGGCTTGGCCAGGAATTTGGCGGAGATATCCCACAGCGTATCGCCGCGACGGACGGTATAGCTGTCCGGATGACTGGTCCGCAGCTGCGCGCCGGCCGCATACACCGCCACGGTGACCAGCATGCCAGCCAGCAACACGATTATCTTTCTGATCATTGGCGGGAATCCCCCTTCCCCAGGTGCTCGATCGAGTGTAACCGAATCGTTAACGCGCGCAACAGGCGCGGGCTGGCAAAAATCGTCTGCGCTCGTGTGCTTGCCGACGTACAATGATGCACATTCTAGATCGCGTCAGGGTGGTTTTTTACCAAATCGCCCGCAGTTTTGGCGCCGAGGTGAGCCATGTCGATCCTTTCCATCCTTGAATTTCCCGATCCACGCCTGCGCACCCGGGCCGAACCGGTCACCCGGTTCGACCCGAAGCTGCAGCAATTCGTGGCCGACCTGTTCGAAACCATGTACCTCGCCCATGGCGTCGGGCTGGCTGCCACCCAGGTCAACGTGCACGAACGGGTGTTGGTGGCGGACATGAGCGAGGGCCGCAACCAGCCACTGGCCCTGATCAATGCGCAGATCCTCGAAAAGGACGGCTCGCAGGTCTACCAGGAGGGCTGCCTGTCGTTTCCAGGCGTGTATGCCGACATCACGCGCGCCCTGAGCGTCAAGGTGAAGGCGCAGGATGTCGACGGCAAGCAGATCATGGTCGAGGCCGAAGGTCCGCTGGCGGTATGCATCCAGCACGAGATGGACCACCTCGAAGGCAAGGTGTTCGTCGATTACCTGTCGCCGCTCAAGCGCAGCCTGCTGCTGAAGCGGCTGGACAAGCAACGCAAACAGGCGGCCAGTGCTTGAACGATTCCGCCTTGCCTGGCCGGACCCTGCGGCTGGTCTTTGCCGGTACGCCGGAGTTCTCGGTCCCCTGTTTCGAGGCCTGCCGCGCCAGCGGCGCCGAGGTGGTGGCCACCTACACCCAGCCCGATCGCCGGGCCGGCCGCGGGCGCAAGCTCACTCCCAGTCCGGTCAAGCAGGCCGCGCTGGCCGCCGGGGTCGCGGTCGAACAGCCTGAGTCGCTGAAGTCCGCCGACGTGCAGCAGGTACTCGCCGGCTATCGGCCGGACCTGCTGGTGGTGGTGGCCTACGGCCTGATCCTGCCGCGCAAGGTGCTCGCGATCCCGCGCCTCGGTTGCTGGAACGTGCATGCCAGCCTGTTGCCGCGCTGGCGCGGGGCCGCGCCGATCCAGCGCGCGCTGCTTGCCGGCGACGCGGAAAGCGGGGTCGACCTGATGCGGATGGAGGCGGGCCTGGATACCGGCCCGGTGCTGCTGCAAAGGCGCACGCCAATCCGCCGCGACGATACCGGCGGCGCGCTGCATGAGCGCCTGTCGATACTCGGTGCCGAGCTGTTGGCTGAGGGGCTGCGTCGCACGCTGGCCGGCGAGACCCTGTCCGCCACGCCACAAGCGGGGGACGGCGTGACTTATGCGCACAAACTGGCCAAAGCCGAGGCAAAGCTGGACTTCAGGCGCGCCGCGATCGAGCTGGAGCGCCAGGTGCGCGCGTTCGATCCATGGCCGGTGGCGGAAGCGGAGATTGGCAACGAAATGCTGCGCATTCGCGCCGCCCACGCGGTGGCACGGGATCATCATGCCGAACCCGGCCAGGTGCTGACCGCCAACCGCGAGGGCATCGAGATTGCCTGTGGCCAAGGCGCACTGCGCGTCACCGCCGTGCAGCGCGCTGGCGGCAGGCAGATCAGCGCGGTCGACTACCTCAACGCGCGACCTGAACTGCGCCGTCCACGATGAAACCCGACACCCGTGCACTGGCCGCGAGGGGACTGGCCGAGATTGCCATGCGCGGCGCCTCGCTGCGCGAGGTGCTGCAACGCGGCGCGCCGAAGCTGGCCGATCCACGCGACCGCGCCCTGTTGATGGCCCTGCTCAGCGAAGGCGCGCGCTGGTGGCTGCGCTTCGACGCGGCGATCGACGGGCTGCTGGAGAAGCCGCTGCGGCACAAGGACCCGGCCGTGCATGCCCTGCTGGTGCTGGGCCTGGTCCAGCTGGAGGTCCTGGAACTGCAGGACTACGCCGCCGTGGCCGCCACCGTCGAGGCGGTACGCGCACTCAAGCGCCCGCAGCTGGCCGGTCTGGTCAACGCGGTATTGCGCCGCTGGCAGCGCGAGCGCGAAGCCTTGCTGACGAAGCTCGACAGCACGCCGCAGACACGCCATGCCCACCCCGCCTGGCTGGCCAGCGCGTTGCAGCGGGACTGGCCGGAGCAGGCGCAAGCGGTGCTGGGCGCCGACAATCGCGAGCCGCCGCTGATGCTGCGGGTCAATCGCCGGCGCAGCACACGTGCCGCCCTGATCGAACAGCTGCAGGCCGCCGGTTACGCCGCAACGGCGCACCCGTGGCTGGCTGATGCGCTGGTGCTGCCGCACAGCACCGACGTCACGCGCATGCCCGGCTTTGAGGATGGCTATTTTGCGGTACAGGACGGTGCCGCCCAGGTGGCGGCTGATCTCACCGACCTGCATGATCGCCTGCGTGTGCTGGATGCCTGCGCCGCCCCCGGCGGCAAGGCCTGTCACCTGCTCGAGCGTGCCGATATCGAGCTGACCGCGCTGGAATTCGATCCGGCGCGGGCCGAGCGCATCCGCCAGAACCTGATGCGGCTGCGGCTGGATGCGAACATCGTGATCGGTGACGCCGGCGCGCCGAAGGGTTGGTGGCAGGGTGCGCCATTCGACCGCATCCTGCTCGATGCGCCGTGTTCGGCCACCGGCGTGCTGCGGCGCCGGCCAGACGTGCGCCTGCACCGACGCGAGAGCGACATCGCGGCCATGCAGGTGCAGCAGCGCCGCATCCTGGCCGCGTTGTGGCCGCTGCTCGCGCCGGGCGGGCGGCTGCTCTACATCACCTGTTCGGTACTGCGCGCGGAAAACGAGGCGATCGTCGGCGAGCTGCTGGCAACGCAGGCCGATGCGCAGGCCGTGGCATTCACGCTGGCGGCAGGCCAGGCGGCGGCACTCGGCTGGCAGATCCTGCCTGGCGAGGGCGACCTCGACGGCATGTATTACGCCGTGCTGCAGAAGCAGGCTGGATGACCGTCTCGCACATCGAAAACCACGCTGAGCAAGTATGCTTTACGCTCCTGACCCGCTGACAGAATCCCGCACGTCGTGAAGCCTTTGGTGCCGCTGTCCCGTGCCCGCCCGTTGTGGCTGCACGATGCCCGCTGGGAGGTGCTGCTGTTCGGCGCATTCGCCCTGCTCCTGCTTGGCCTGGGCATCGGCCTGCGCGACCCGTGGCCATCGGACGAGCCACGCTTCGCCCTGGTCGCGCACTGGATGGTCGAACACGGCCAGTGGCTGTTCCCGCATCGCGGCCACGAGCTGTATCCGGACAAGCCGCCCGTGTTCATGTGGCTGCAAGCGCTGGCCTACCTGTTGACCCGTAGCTGGCGGGTGGCCTTCCTGTTGCCATCGCTGCTGGCCGGACTGGGCGCGCTGGCGCTGATCTACGACCTGGCGCGGCGCTTGTGGAACCATCGCAGCGCGCTGCTGGCGGCGGCCACCTTGCTGGTCACGATCCATTTCACCTACCAGATGCGCGACGCGCAGATCGATCCGTTGCTGCTGGGCTGGATCACCCTGGCCAACTACGGCTTGCTGCGCCACCTGCTGCTGGGGCCCTCCTGGCGCTGGTTTGCGGTGGGCTGCTTCTTTGCCGGCGTGGGCGTGGTGACCAAGGGCGTGGGCGTGCTCGCGCTGCTGATGCTGGTCCCCTATGCGCTCGCCCGGCGCGGCAGATGGAAACATCTGGCATGGCCTGCCGGCGGCTGGCGCTGGGCGGCTGGCGCGGCCATGTTCGCGCTGCCGATCCTCGGCTGGCTGTTGCCGATGCTGCTGCTCGCTCGCGCCGACGGCGATCCACAGCACGCCGCCTACGTGCAGAACATCCTGTTCGGGCAAACCGTGCATCGCTATGCCACGCCGACCGGACATCTGCAGCCGCCGTTCTATTTCCTCGGCATCATCGCAGTCGACTGGCTGCCGCTGTCGCTATTGCTGCCGTGGGTGCTGCCCGCATGGTGGCGCCGGCTGCAGCGACGCGATGCACGCTTCCTGCTACCGCTGGGCTGGATCGTGCTGATCGTGCTGTTTTTCTCGATCAGCCCGGGCAAGCGCGATGTCTACATCCTGCCGGCCTTGCCCATCGCCGCGCTCGCGCTGGCACCCTTGCTGCCCGGCTTGCTGCGCCGACGCGGCGTACGCCGCGCGGTGTGCGCGTTCACCGTGCTGCTGGGCGCGCTGCTGACGCTGGGCGCCGCGCTGGCCCTGTTGCGCCACCCGTCGTGGGCGCTGAAGATCGAGCACAGCCTGGATCCGCAGATCTGGTGGCTCGGACTCACCATTGGCAGCGCCGGGCTGGTCATCGCAGCGCTCACCCGCGTGCGCCGCGCGCCGCTGGGCTGGCTGCTGTTCGCGAGCGTGCTGTGGGGCCTGTATGGTTTGTGGGGCTACCCCATGCTCAACGGCGACCGCTCGGCGCGCGACGTGATGGTCAGGGCGCGGGCCATCGCCGGTCCTCAAGACACCATCGGTCTGCTGGCCTGGAAGGAGCAGAATCTGCTGATGGCGCGGGGCCCGGTCGCCGAATTCGGCTTCCTGAAACCCTGGCCGCAACAATATGCCGAGGCCGTCGCGTGGCTGCGGCAGGCTCCGGCGCAGCGCTGGATCTTCAGCCTGGACACGGCCATGGGCAACTGCGTGGATCGTCACCGCGCCACCTACGTAGGCCACGCCAACCGGCGTGAGTGGTGGATGTTCAGGTTGGACGCGGTATTACCGGGGTGTATCCCGCACACAGATGGCGACGGCGACAAATGACCACGGTGTCCAAAGCATGCAGTGCCACCCACGCCGGGATGCCGGATCCGCGCCATGCCGCAGCCCAGCAAGCACGCAGCGACGACCCACGCGTGCGCACAGTTGTCCGGATGGAAGCTCACCCCACGCCAGCAACGCCAAAACCCTGGCAAACCTGGGCGATCTCGATCCTGGTGGCGCTGATGCCGCTGTCGTTTTCGAGCGACCTGCGCCTGAAGGTCGTGCCGACAGGCTTGTTGTTCCTGACCGGGCTGGCGCTGTTGATCGGCTGCGCCGGCACGCGCCGCAGTTTCCGCGTGGCGTGGCCGCCGGTGACTGCGGCCTTGCTGATGACCGGGTTTGTAATCATCAACGTGCTGGTCCATCGCCTCGGCTGGCGCCCGCTGGATCGCCCCGGCCATATCCTGTTGTTTCTGGCCACGGCAGCCTGCTTCAGCCTGCCGCTGCGGATGCGCCTGGTCTGGGTGGGTTTCAGCCTGACGGCGATCGCACTAGGTGCGACGGGGATCGTGCAACACCATGTACTGGGGATCGATCGCGCCTACGGGCTGAACGGCGGGGCGTCGGCCTCGATCGAACTGGCCACCATCCTGCTGGGCCTTTCCGCGATTGCCCTCGTGCAGTTCCTGGCGCCCTCCACCCGTCACTGGGAAAAGCTCGTGCACGTCGTCGCCATGACGCTCGGCATGTATGGCGCCTTGTTGACCCAGAGTCGGGGCCCGCTGTTGGCGTTTGCACCGATTTTCATGTTGCTGGTGCTGCTGCATGCGCAACGCACCGACCGCTGGCGCTCAGGTGTGTTGCTGGCCGGCGCGGTATGCGTGATCGCCGCGGCGGCCACGTTCAGCATGCGCCACGAACTGGTCTCGCGTTTCGAGGCAATTGCCCCGGAGGTGGCCAGTTTCGATCATCGACGCGACGCCAGTGGCGCGGTGCGCGAACGGCTCGAAATGTGGCGCACCGCCGTGCGCGCCTTTGCCACCCATCCCGTCGCCGGTATCGGCGCCGGCCAGTTTGCCGACTACTCCCGTCAGGAGATCGCCGCCGGACGCAGCAACCCGATCATTGGCCGCTACAACCAGCCGCACAACGAATACCTGGAGGCCGCCGCGGCCGGCGGCATCCCCGGGCTGCTGGTGTTGTTGGCGGTGTTCCTCGTGCCGCTGCGCTATTTCGCTCGCCGCGTGCTGGATACGGATGACGAGATCGCACTACCGGCCTCGATCGGGGTGGCGCTGATCGGCCTGTACATGCTGTGCGCGCTCACCGACAGCGTCTTCTATCGCATGATGACGCAGTCGTTCTATTTCTTTCTGGTGCTCGGGCTCGCGTTGCGAATCGGCTGGCTGAGCCGGTCGGATAACGCCTGAGCCAGCTGGTGCACAGCCTCTCAGGCCACGACGGCCTGCGCCACCACCATCCTGTCCGGGAATGCCGACGAGCGGCACGGCGTCGACAAGTGGGTGGTGCGAAGATCAACCGGTGCACCGGCAAACTCAATCATGTGCTGCGCCACGCCGTGCTCGCAGCGAGTGAGGCCGCTGCGCTTGGCCTCCTCCAGGATGCGATCGTTGGGATTGTCCACGAGGTGCTTGCGGGTGCGGTGGTACAGATGCACCGCCAGCCCGCCCAGGCGCAGGTCGCGCCGGAGCAGGCCGGCATGGAAGGCACGCACCGCCAGTTCGGTATCCTCGCGGCCCCAACCGGTCATCGCCTCGTTGAAGCCATTGAGACGCAGCAGGTCGTCGCGCCAGAACGCCATGTTGCAACTCTTGATGCCGCGTTGCCGACGGCTTGGCCGGGCAAACACGCGGGCCAATGCCGGAAGTCGCAGCGTATGCCGCCGCCGATCGATGCCGCGGCGGAAAAACTCCGGAAACGAAGGGCCGCGCCCCAGCATGCCCTTGACCGAACTCGCATCGGTAAGCACGCGCGAGCCCTGGGCAAAACAGCCACGTCGCGCAAACGCCCGGTGATCGGCAATGAAGTGCCGCTCGGCCACCATGTCGCCGTCGAGCAGGATGACGTAATCGCCCCGGGCGGCGGCGATCGCACGGTTTCGCGCGCGACTCATCCGCGCCCCGTCATCCGGTTGCCACAGATGCACCAGCCGCACCGGATAGTCGTGCGCCAGGCGCAGCAGCAGCTCGCACGTGGCGGGCTGCGAGCCATCGTCCGTGACGATGACCTCGTATGGCAGCTCCGTCTGGCGCGCAAGCGAGCGCAGCACCAGCTCGAGCGCCTCGGGCCAGTTGTAGGTGATTACGGCGACACTGATGCGCATGGGCTGTCCCGGCTGACGATTCGTGCAAATTCCTGCTGACGCGGCCTCCAGCCGCAAGCGGGCGCATCCAAAGCCGGTCCCACCCCCGCCAGGTCATCCACGCCCGACGCCTTGCTGGCGGACAATCAGGTGCGCCTTTCACCCGGGCACGCTGCCCGATGCCCACCGTCGCCACGATGTCCCGAAGACGGCTGGCGCGTGGCTTGCGGTTCCTGTATCGCCGACATCTGCACTCATTCGGTGGGCGAATCATAACTCGCCGCCGAACGAACCGCATGCTTCGGCTAGAATCCGCCCATGCCCGCCCTCCCGCTGACCCTCGCCGTCATCACCCACAACGAGGCTGACACGATTGCGCGCTGCCTGGACAGCGTCCCGTTCGCGGCCGAAAAACTGGTGGTCGATTCGGGCAGCGACGACGACACCGTGGCCATCGCGCGGGCGCATGGCGCGCGCGTGGTACACCAGGACTGGCTTGGCTTCGGTGCACAACGCAACTTCACCAGCGGCCAGTGCCGCCATGACTGGATCCTGGTGCTGGATGCCGACGAATACCTCAGCCCGGAACTTGCCGACGAACTGCAACAGCGCCTGCCCGCACTGATCGCCAGCGACACGCCCGCGGCCTGGCTGCGCCGCAGCACGATCTACATGGGCCGGCCGATGCGCTGGTACCGGCCGGCCGTGGGCGAGAAGCTGGTGCGGTTGTATCACCGCGATCGCGCGCGCTGGAGCGATGCGCGCGTACACGAGTCACTGCGCTTCGACGGCATCGCGCCGACCCTGCACGCGACCTTCAACCACAGCAACAACCCGACCCTGGTGCACAAGCAACTCAAGGTGCTGCGCTATGCCGAACTGAAGTGCCGGGACTGGCTGGACAAGCGCAAACCGGTGCGTATGTGGCAATCGCCATTCGTGTTTGCGCTGGCGTTCCTCAAGGATTATGTCTTCCGGCTGGCCTTCCTCGACGGCTGGCGCGGTTTCATGATCGCCCACACAGCGGCCAGTTATGCCATCTACAAGCGCATGCGCTATTACGAGATGATCCACAACCCGGCATCGGTGGCGCGCGCCGGCGACTTGCTCGACAAGCATGGAATCGATCGCTGATGACTGAGCCCAGACACTACCTTCTGTACGGCTCCGAGCGCTACGCGCTGGCCATCCTGCGCCCGCTGCAGGAGGCTATCCGTGCCCGCGGCGACGAAACGGCCTGGTTCTTCGACGGCCCCGGCGCGGAGGACCTCGTCGCGGGCGAACGCCTGCTGAGCGTGCCCGAAGCGCGTGCCTGGAAGCCGTTGGCGGTGTTGACGCCAGGCAATCACCTGCCGCATTTCCTTCCCGGCGTGAAGGTCGAGGTGTTCCACGGTTTCGACGCCGGCAAGCCGCGCCACATTTATATCCGCGGCTTCTTCGACCTGTATTGCACCACCGGCCCGCGCGACACCGCGCAGTTCCAGGCGCTGGCCGACAAGCTCGGCCATTTCGCGGTGACGGAAACCGGCTGGCCCAAACTCGACCCGTTCATGCGCGAAATCGCCGGAGCGCTGCCGGCGGTGCGCCAGCCACCGGTGATCCTGTACCACTCCACATTCTCGCCCGCATGGAGCGCCGCCGAGACCTTGTACGAGGAGGTGAAGCGACTGTCCCGCGACGGGCGCTGGCGCTGGATCGTCACCTTCCATCCGAAGATGAATCCACGCGCGCGCGCGCGCTACCAGGCGCTGCAGAACGAACACCTCACGTTCGCACAAAACGACAACATCCTCGAGCTGTTCGCGCAGGTCGACATGATGTGCTCGGATACGTCCTCCGCACTCAATGAATTTCTGCTCACCGGCAAGCCGGTGGTCACTTTCAAGAACCGACGGCCCGGCCCGCAGCTGATCGACATCGACGATCCGGCACAATTCGAAAGCGCGATCGAACATGCGCTGGCGCGGCCACCGGAGCTGATGCAGGCGATTCGTGACTATGCCGACGCGATCCACCCGTATCGCGATGGCCGTTCCAGCGAGCGGGTACTCGATGCGATCAACACGTTCATCGCCCATGGCGCAAGAAATCGCCGGCGCAAGCCGCTGAATCTGTGGCGCAAACTGAAGCTGCGCCGACGCATCGGCTACTGGGGACCGGCCTGACCACGGGCCTGCGCCCGGCCCCGGCATCACGCCGGCTAGAATCACCGCAGTTCACCAAGAGTCTGCCCGTGTCATCAAGCACCCCTAACCGTCTCGAACTCCTGCGCGTTACGTGGCCGTGGCTGCCACTGTGGACGCTGGTGGCGCTGCTGGCGATCTTCGCGCACGGCCCGATGCCGCTGTATTCCACCCGCACCCTGGCGGTGGCCTGGGACATGTGGAGCCACGGCCAGTGGCTGGTGCCGCACATCAACAGCCAGCCCTATAGCGAGAAGGCGCCGCTGCTGTTCTGGCTGATCCACGCTGGCTGGTTCGCGTTTGGCGTCAGCGATGTCTGGCCACGTGTATTGGAAGTGCTGATCGGAGGCACCCAACTGGTGCTGGTCACGCGGCTGGCACAGCGCTTGTTTCCGCAGCGGCCGTGGATAAGCAAGGCTGCGCCATGGATGCTGCTGGCGTTCGGCTATGCCTTTTTGTTCGGCCTGCAGATCATGTATGACGTGCTGCTCGCGGTGTGGGCACTGGCCGCCTTGCTGTGCCTCACGCCAAAGCCCCGGCGCGCCGAACCGCGCTGGCTGCTGTTCGGCCTGTGCCTCGGTTTCGGGCTGCTGACCAAGGGCCCGGTGATGCTGTTGCATGTGCTCTTTCCGTGGCTGCTCGGACCGTTGTGGAGCGACTGGGCAAGCCAGCATCGCGCCCGCTGGTACGGTCGCGGCGTGCTGTCGCTGCTGCTCGGTGGTGCGATGCTGCTGGCCTGGGCCGTGCCGGCCGGGTTCGCTGGTGGCGAGGCGTACCGGCAACGTCTGTTCTTCACCCAGACCGCCGGCCGCGTGGTCGACAAGCTGGCCCAGGGCAAGAACCTGCAAAATCATGCCGAGCCATTCTGGTTCTACCTGCTGTGGCTGCCGGTGCTGTTGTTTCCGTTCAGCGGCTGGCCACGCATGTGGGTGGCGCTCGCCGGACTGCGCCGGCCGCTCGAATCCGGGCTGCGTTTTGCGCTGTGCTGGCTGCTGCCCGTCTTCGTCGTGTTCTCGCTGATCAGCGGCAAACAGCTCTACTATCCGCTGCCGGAACTGGCCGGCATCGCCTTGCTGATGGCCGGCGCGATCGCGGTCCTGCGCGAGCGCCGACCGACTCTGGCCAACCACCACTGGCTCGGGACCTGGCCGCTGGGCGCGGGTAGCATCGTGTTTGCCGCACTGCTGTTCGCACTGCCCTTGCTGGTCGATCACAACGTCGTGCATGCCGAGTGGGCCGACGCGACCGCGCCCTACAGCCGCTATTTCAGCGTGATCTTCCTGCTGCTGGGCATCCTGACGCTGCTGCGTGGCCGCGGCGAGTTGCGGCGTCTGGCGGTGGCCGGGCTGACCGGCGTGTTCGCCCTGAATGCGCTGTTCACGCTGACCTTGTGGCCGCGCTGGGACCTGCGCCCCGCCGCCCACTTGCTGGGCGACGCGGCACGGGCCGGTCATCCGCTCGCCCATCTGGGCAACTATGAAGGCGAGTTCCATTTCGCCGGCCGACTGATCCGACCGATCACCGAGCTCTACGGAGACAAGGCCTTGCAGGACTATGCGCGCACCCATCCGGATGGCCTGGTCGTGGCACACCCGGGAAAGCTGACTCCGGCCGACCTGCGTTACGCCCTGCTGGTGCAGCCGTTCCGCTCATCCTGGGTGGTGATCTGGCCGGCGACTTCACTGGCCGACTTGCGCGCAGGGCACACGCCGCCGGAACCGGCGCAGCCGACCCAGGTCTATTCGCCCGACGACGGGCGCCATCAAACCCGGCCGTGAGCAGATCGGCATGCGCAACCTGATCGACAACCTGCGCCAGCAATGTGACGGCCCACGCGACGGTGCGCTGCTGCGTTTTTCGTTGGGGAGCGCGTTGCTGGGCGAGAAGAACGCCACGGCGGCGATCGCGGAGCTGGAACGGGCGCTGGAGTTCGACCCGGTCTATTCAGCGGCCTGGAAGCTGCTCGGCAAGGCCTGCCTGGAAGCCGGCCAGCCCGATGCGGCGACCCATGCCTGGCGCCGCGGCATTGCCGCGGCGAACCGGCGCGGCGACAAACAGGCCGAAAAGGAGATGACGGTATTCCTGCGACGGCTGGACAAGACCCCACCGTAGCCGCGCTACCTGCCCTCGTTGTCGTACGGACTGACCAGGCCATGGGCCGACCAGCGCTTGTATTGCCACTGATACTGGGCGAAGGCCAGCTCGACGCAATCCTGCACGCCACGATTCAGCGCCGTGCAGGCGACCCGGGCATCGGCGGCGGCGATGCCCGCCGGCGCCGGCAGCAGATGGATCCGATAGCCCGCACCGGCAGGAAGACGCTCGGCGAACGCGAACAACACGCTGGCACCGGTGCGCGCGGCCAACCGCGGCAACAGCACCATCGTCAGCGCATCACGACCGAAAAACGGCACCAGCTGCCCCTCGCCCGCGCGCGGCTTTTGATCCGGCAGAATGCCCACCGCGCCACCGGCCGATAGGCGCTTGTACAAGGCGCGCACACCGGCGCCATCAGCGCGGATCTGCTGCGGTGCGAGCGCCCCACGCACCTTGCGCAACAGCCCCTCGATAGCGGCGATGCGCGGCGGCCGGTACAGGATGGCCATCGAGGTCTTGCGACACAACCAGTAATTCAACAATTCCCAGCAACCCAGGTGCGGCGCGGCGATGATCACCCCCTTGCCCGCCGCCAGTGCAGCATCAAGCAGGGCCTCGCCACGCACCTCGCGCACCAGCTCCAGCGCGCGCTCGGCGCCGCTACCCCAGACCTTGACGATCTCGCTGATCGACTTGCCGCTTTCGGCCATCACCTCACGCAGCAGCGCCGCGCGCCCGGCTTCATCCAGCGACGGCCGCGCGATAGCCAGGTTCACGGCGGTGTGGTGGGCCGTGCGCCCGCCGCGCCACAACACCAGCCGCCCAAAGGCGACTCCGATACCGTGCAGGGCCCGCAGCGGGAGCAAGGCGAGCAGACGCAGGCAAAGATAGATCAGATAAATGTCCGGGCGCATGAACGAAAGTGTAAAGGACACCCGCCACGGCCGGGCCGTTCATCGTTATATGCTTTTGCAAATCCCGAATCCCGAATCCCGAATCCATGATCGCCCTGATCCAACGAGTAACCTCCGCCAACGTCCGGGTCGGCACCGAGACGGTCGGCTCGATCGGCCCCGGCCTGCTCGCGCTGGTGGCGGTACAGCCGGACGACGGCGAGGCGCAGGCGAAGCGCATGCTGGAACGACTGCTTGGCTATCGCATATTTGCCGACGAGGCCGGCAAGATGAACCGCTCGCTCAGCGACATCGGTGGCGGCCTGCTGCTGGTCAGTCAGTTCACGCTGGCCGCCGACACCCGTTCCGGCATGCGTCCCGGCTTTAGCCGCGCGGCGTCACCGGAGCACGGTCGGCGCTGGTTCGAGCGCCTGCTGGAGCTGGCACGGACCGCACACGCAGGGGTGGAAACCGGCCGCTTCGGTGCCCATATGGTGATCCAGCTGGTCAACGACGGCCCGGTCACGTTCTGGCTGGACACGGGTTGAGCGACGCTTCCCGGCACGGCGCATCCGGCACCCACGAACATGCGCCAAAACCGCGATTTGGCGCGATTTTTGCGTATTCAAATATCGAAATTTCTCCCTTGAAAACTGGTCAAAAATGCAGCACATCGTTATAATGCCCGGTTCTTGCACTCTCTTTTTGGTCGGTTAACCGATGAACAGCAAAGCTCCCCAAGAGCAACAGTTGGAAATCAAGGCCCTCATCGCCAAGGGTCTGGAGCAGGGCTACCTGACCTACGCCGAAATCAACGATCACCTGCCCGACGACATCGTCGATCCGGAGCAGATCGAAGACATCATGGCAGTGCTCAAGGGCGTCGGCATCGAGGTGCACGACGCCGCGCCTGACACCGACACCGTGGCCGACAAGGCCGACTCGGGCGCGGACGACGAAACCGCCGCCGAGGAAGCGGTGGCCCTACTCTCGGCCGTCGACGCCGAAGTGGGCCGCACCACCGACCCGGTACGCATGTACATGCGCGAAATGGGCACGGTTGAATTGTTGACGCGCGAGGGCGAGATCGCCATCGCCAAGCGCATCGAGGAAGGCCTCGGCCAGGTGCAAACTGCGCTGGCCAGCTTTCCGCTGACCATTGAGTTGTTGCTGGAGGAGTACGACCAGCACCTGGACGGCAAGCGCCGCCTCAGCGAGATCCTCGCCGGTTTCCTCGACCTGGAAGAAGCCGCCGACCTGGCCCGCAAGGAGAAGGAAGCCGCGGCCGCCGAGGCCGCCGAACTCGGCCTCGACGAGGAATCCGACGGCGACGACGGTGACGACGACGACGAAGAGGAAGAGGCCGGCCCGACCGGTCCCGACCCGGAAGAGGTCAAGCGTCGCTTCGAGTTGCTGCGCGACTACTACGCCAGGTTCCAGAAGGCGGCGCCCAAGGCTGGCAGCATCACCGACAAGAAGATCGTCAAGCTGCGCGAGCAGATGGCCGAGGAATTCCTCAAGCTCAAGCTGCCCAGTGCGCTGATCGACGGCTTCGTGCGCAAGCTGCGCGAAGTGGTCGGCGACATCCGCCATCACGAACGTGTGCTGCTGGACATCTTTGTCAAGCAGGTGAAGATGCCCAAGGCCGAGTTCATCAAGACCTTCCCCAGCAACGAGGGCAACCTCGAATGGGTGGCCGAGCTCAGCCGCAAGCGGCAGAAGTGGTCGCCGAACATCAAGGTGCACCGTGAAGCGATCGACGCCGAGCAGGAGAAGCTCGCCGCGATCGAGCGCAAGCTGTTCCTGCCGCTGATCGACATCAAGGACATCAACCGCGCCATGGCCAGTGGCGAGGCCAAGGCCCGCCGTGCCAAGAAGGAAATGGTCGAGGCCAACCTGCGCCTGGTGATCTCGATCGCCAAGAAATACACCAACCGCGGCCTGCAGTTCCTCGACCTGATCCAGGAAGGCAACATCGGCCTGATGAAGGCCGTCGACAAGTTCGAATACCGTCGCGGCTACAAGTTCTCGACCTACGCCACATGGTGGATCCGCCAGGCGATCACCCGCAGCATTGCCGATCAGGCCAGGACCATCCGCATTCCGGTGCACATGATCGAGACGATCAACAAGTTGAACCGCATTTCGCGTCAGATGCTGCAGCAGTATGGCCGCGAGGCCACGCCGGAGGAACTGGCCAAGGAAATGGAGATGCCCGAGGACAAGATCCGCAAGGTCTTGAAGATCGCCAAGGAACCGATCTCGATGGAAACCCCGATCGGCGACGACGAGGATTCCCACCTAGGCGACTTCATCGAAGACGGCAACGCCAGTTCGCCGGTCGATTCGGCCACCGAAACCGGCCTGATGGAAACCGTGCGCGACGTGCTCGCCGGCCTGACCCCACGCGAAGCGAAAGTGCTGCGCATGCGCTTCGGCATCGACATGAACACCGACCACACGCTGGAAGAAGTCGGCAAGCAGTTCGACGTCACCCGCGAGCGAATCCGCCAGATCGAGGCCAAGGCGCTGCGCAAGCTGCGCCACCCGAGCCGCTCCGAACAGCTGCGCTCGTTCCTCGACGTGGAGTGACACCCGCCGTTACCAGACACGAAGAAGCCCCGCGCTGGCGGAGCTTCTTCGTGTCTGGTAACGGCGATTTCGACCGGGCGCGGCGTGCACCCGTGTCCGCTACGCTAAACTGCGGCTCCTGCACGGGCCTATAGCTCAATTGGTTAGAGCAGCGGACTCATAATCCGTTGGTTCCAGGTTCAAGTCCTGGTGGGCCCACCATCCAAGCGCATTCACGCGAAAGTGTGGCTAAGGCGTCGCGCCCAGCGCGCCAGAAACCACGCATACGCTTGGGTCAGCCGGTGCTTGCCCACCGCCCACGGTAGCGCTTCGACCCGCACGCCGCAGCTGGCGCATGCCACGCGCCGCGGCGCGTACACCAAGAACAACTTACGGCACATACTCGAAGCGCCGCCGTGCGAGCCGGTCATAGCCCGACCGAACCCGGCCACAACCCGAACAGATCGGTCGCCCGTTGATCCGCTCAGCCACCTCGATCTCCAGCTGCGCCGCCTCCCCCTCGCCGACCTACGACACCCTACCGTAGACAAAGGAACGAAACTTCTGCACGCGGTTGAGGATAGACTTGATCTGCATTCCGGCCTCCGCACTGAGCGATGGGTTGTCGCAGACTTCATCTTCTCAGACGCGGGGCCGGAATGCCCCGTTGTTCGCTCCGCCTATAGACCGCGTATCGCCGCCAACGGCCGTCTAGCCGCCCATACTCACCCACTAATTTTGCGGAGGAGCCTCAAATTTGAACCGGCAGAACCCTTCTTTGGTGGTCAGTTTTCATCCGGCGCCAACAGACTCGAATTAGCGATGGCGCCCCAGATGTGTCAAAACAGCCTAAGTCAGTCACTCGGCAGTCCGGTCAATGATGTGCATCCGTACCTTACCGAGCAATGGTTCACTGAAGTACGAAATGCGCCAATCCTTGTAGGCAGAGTACGGCCTGCTTACCATGCGAATGCCGTTATCCACAAGTTGCGAATAAGTATGTTCGACATCTTCGACTCCAAAGCCGATGTGATAGAAGCCCTCCCCATGTTCGTTCAGATAGCGGTGCAACTCACTATCAGCGGTCGCCGGCGCCGCCACCTCTAGATTGATGTTCGCCAACTTGAAAATAGCTACTTCCGCACCCCGACTCGCAACGAGTCCGCGCTCGGCAACCTTGAGGCCAAGGAGCGCTTCGAACCGATCCACAGTCCGGTCCAGATCAGCAACCACGAACGCAATATGATGAACGCGGTCGACGATCACTGGAACTTTAGTTTGACTTGTCTCACTGGTCACGACGTCTCACCTCCCTAATATTCTGAAGACAGTTCACGCAGCCCTATCCGCAAATACGACTATGCATTCCAGTGCAACCAGCCACTTAAGCCGTGGAGAGGTCGGTGTGGAACGTACTGGCCAACTGGCCCTGATATTCCTAGCCCAACGTGTTATCGCAGCAGGCCATTGTAATCGTACATCACCAAAATCCTCGTGTTTGAAGTCTCCTGAGCCGAGTTTTCCGGATGGTCCGTTGCAAGGGTCAAACCATCAGTCGCTCTTCGGCAGAGAACAGAATATCTTCGTAGCCGGCCCCAACGGGCAAAAACATAAATCTGTGAATCTTGATCGGCCCATTCACCAAAACGGGTCAAATCCGGTATATTTTAGTTAGTGCGATTGTGCTTCAGACGACGCCACAATGTCGTCGGACTTATGCCAAGATAGTCAGCCGACCTAGACCGGTTGCCATCAAACATTTTCAAGACCCGGATAATTTCTTCAAGTTCGACGGTTTTAAGGCGACCCTGAGCTGTAGACTCGTCCTCGCTGTCAGCGTAGATTTCCGGCGCCAGACGTGGCAGGGAATCCACGATAGCTTTGCTGCCGTGGTACAGCCGATCCGACACCACGAGCCGCTCGACGATGTTCTCCAGTTGCCGCACATTTCCCGGCCAGTGATAACTGCGGAAAATCGGCGTGACCCCGGCCACCAGCGCATCCACGTCAATGCTGGCGCTGTACTGTTCAGCCGCGCGGCGCGCGATGTAAGCAGTCAATGTAGCGATGTCTTCTGGGCGTTCACGCAGCGGCGGCATACGAATGGTAAACGTACTGACGCGGTAGTAAAGATCTTCGCGAAAGCGACCCGCACGTGTTTCGTTTGCCAGATCCACATTGCAGGCGGCGATGAACTTGATGTCCAGGGCGACAGCCTTACGTGCGCCGATCGGCATCAACTCTTTTTCCTGCAACACACGCAGCAACTTGGCTTGGTGTGCCAAGGACAAAGAGTTGATTTCATCCAGGAAGAACGAACCACCATTGGCCGCTTCAAGCAGCCCTGAACGGCCACCACTCTTGGCGCCAGTAAACGCGCCATCCTTGTAGCCGAACAGTTCCGATTCGAACAAATCTGTTGGAATTGCCGAACAATTCACGGTAACAAACGGGCCGCTGGCGTGTTCGCTGGCAGCATGAATCGCACGCGCCGCCAGTTCCTTTCCCGTGCCGGTCTCACCATGCAGCAACACGACGCCAGCGGTAGCGCCGTAAACGACGAGAAGTTCCTGCACATCGGCCATGCATCGAGAACGAAATACCAACCGTCGACCATCGCTCGGGGACTCGCTGGGTTGGCTAAAGTGGAAGCGGTAGGCATAGGCCAGCATTCCGTCAGCGAGATCGAATGTCTCCTTGCTGAGCGTACAAAGGCACTTGCCGAGCACCAGCTGCTCAGCGTCAAGATGCGACGCATCGCGCAGGCGTTTGTCGAGGATACCGTCCAGACTGTGTCGATCGCCGAAACCGGGAATCTGCGCCAGAGCCGTCCTGCTCCACGCCACCATCGCGCCTGCCTGAGTGGTGAAAACAGTCGGGCACGGATTCCCGTCCAGAGCGAACTGCAACAGCGAATACTGTTGCCGCTGGTCGGCATGTTGGTCAGCCCGCCGAATTGCTTTGCGCAACAAGTTGCGGCAGGAATTACGTGAGTAGATCAGCACCGAAGGCATGTTCCACTGGTCGGCAAGGTCACACGTATAACTTGAACCGATCACCACGCCGTAACCTTCGCTGCGATGTCGATGGAAAACTTCCTTGATCTCCTCGGCGGTCGTGTAAGTGCAATGCAGGACTTCGATGTTGTCGAACACTTCCAACACGTCAAGGTTCGTCTCCTGACGCTCGTACGTCAGCAGCAGGATGCGACGCGAAATGTTCCGCGCAGTCAGCACGGCATGAAGCAAATCCGCCGAACTCACCCGTAGTCCCACTACCGGTGCCGACAGCGCGTCTTTCAAATAGAACGCGTTCGCCCCGGCACTGACGAAGACATCGACTTGTTCTCGCTCTATCAGCTCGCGTGCGGCACGTACCGCGTCACTGAAGACACGGTCGATGACCGTAATCTGCGCAATGCCCTTGAATTCAGGCACCAGGCTTTGGATCAACTGAGTGAACTTGGAGTTGCCAAGGACGCATATACGCGGCTGGTTCTGACCGTTCGTGACGAAACCCACAAACCACCTCCGTACCCAACATGCGAAATTTGATGCAAGCGTCTCATGGTTTTGAGACTGCCCGTGACGAGCGTCGTCACGTCATCATCGAAAAACCCATGGCTCGCTGAGTTGCCGCGCGGTCTCGTAGGCGCGAATCGTGGGGGTCAGCGCCAAGCTCTCCCCGATGTTATCCAACCCTTGCAGCAAGTTGCGTTGCCGCCCAACATCAAGGTCGAACACTAGATGCGTGTCACCCAGCGTCAATTCCCGGCGTGCTACATCAACGCTTGCTGTCACACCGTGAGACTGGCGGCACTGCGCGAAGAAGTGACCAATCACCGATTGTGGCAAGCGGATCGGCAACAGACCATTGTTGAAGCAATTAGTGAAAAAGATGTCGCCGAAACTTGGTGCGATCAATACTCGTATGCCGAAATCGCGCAGTGCCCACACCGCATGCTCACGACTGGAACCACAACCGAAATTAGCCCGCGCCAAAACTACCGAAGCCCGGCGATAAACTGGCATATTCAGCACACATTGCGGATTCTCGCGCCGACTTGCTGGCGTTGTGTCCAGCTCACCGGGGTCCAGATAACGTTCATCGTCGAGCAGAAACGTGCCAAAACCGCGGGATTCGAGGCTTTTCAGATATTGCTTTGGCAACAACGCATCGGTGTCGATGTTGCCTCGATCCATCGGAACGACAATGCCTTCATGGTGGGTCAATGGCTGCATCTCAAACCCCCCGCGCATCGACGAGTGCACCGGCAATCGCTGCCGCAGCCGCCATGGCTGGTGACATCAAATGGGTACGACCTCCACGCCCCTGGCGGCCTTCAAAGCTGCGATTGGTGGTCGATGCACAGCGCTCTCCCGGCTGCAGCCGATCAGGATTCATGCCGAGGCACATCGAGCAACCCGGTTCACGCCATTCAAAACCGGCATTAAGAAACACCTCGTCAAGGCCCTCGCGTTCGGCTTGCAACTTGACCAGCCCCGAGCCGGGTATGACGAGCGCCTGTTTTATCCGCGAATGCACGTGGCGCCCCCGCACCACACCAGCGGCCACCCGCAGATCCTCAGTCCGCGCATTGGCCAGCTCCCACATCTTGCTGGTCGGCACAAACGGTCGTCCATGCACATAAGCCTCGGTCAAAGCGTCATAGCCGATCACGCCGATGCGCGCCCCAGCCTCGATACTCATGTTACACAGGGTCATGCGCGCCTCCATCGACATGGCGTCAACGGTGGTTCCGCGAAATTCGATCGCGTGGCCGATACCGCCAGCCGTACCAATTCGACCAATAAGATGCAGAGCCAGGTCTTTGGCGCCCACGCCAGGCGCAAACAGCCCGTCAACCTCGACGGCCATGTTCTTGAGCTTTCGGGTGCGCAGCGTCTGCGTCGCCAACACGTGCTCGACCTCGCTACTGCCCGCACTAAGCGCGAGAATGGCTAGTGCTCCGTTTGTGGTGGTGTGCGAATCACCACACGCCACAGTCATGCCCGGTAACGTCAGACCCTGTTCCGAACCAATAACATGCACGATGCCCTGGCGCAGATCATCAAGCGGAAAGATGGGCACGCTGAAGTCAGCGCAGTTCTTTTCAAGTGCCGCGACCTGTCGCCGCGCAAGTGGATCGATGAATCCCGCCAGGCCCAAATCGCGACCGGCTGTCGGCACGTTGTGATCCGGCGTTGCGATGCCCGACCGACTGCGCCACGGCAGGCGGCCAGCGCGGCGCAAATTGGAAAACGCTTGCGGAGAAGTAACCTCGTGCAGCAAATGCAGATCGATGTACAGGAGACTGGAGCCATCCGTCATGTCGGCTACGCGGTGACTATTCCATAGTTTGTCATAAAGCGTTAGAGAGGTCATTGCGCGTTACCTGTAAAGAACCTCACTTGTGAAGTGTACACCCGCTCAGTATAGGCAAACATGGGCTCACTCGTTTTAACAAACGAACCCGTCTCGATAAGTGAATGCTTGCTCGCAGAACATTGACGCAACTGGCGCCGTGCGCGCGACGGCAGCTAGGCACCCCTTGGCTGCGTGATTGACGCGACAACTAACTTGATATGCGCGGCTACGCAGCCTGGAAATGCGGTAACGGGGCTTTATGTCCATGTTGACACCACTGGTGAAATGGTAGCGCCGTTCTCGGCGCCGAAGCCTCAAAAGGCAAGGACTATTTTTCCGAAATTCTGCTGTATGCGCATGTAATTTAATGCGTCACGAATTTCAGTCCACACGAACACCTTGTCGACGACAGGGTGCATCTTGTTTGTGGCAATCGCACGATTCATGTCTTCGAACGACTTGCGAGGACCAACACGGACGGTGCCGCGTACAGTTACTTGTTGCTGGAAGATTTCCAGTGGGTTGATGGTTCCTGTCTTACCACCCAAGTATCCAATTATACTGATCTGACCGCCAGGTCGTACGGCTTGCAACGCTTGTTGGAACGATTCCGGGCCCCCAACATCGATGACGTGATCGACACCGCGGTTGGAGGTCAACTGTCGTACTTCTTGTCCCCACATCGGGGTCTCTGCGTAGTTGACGGTGGCGTGTGCGCCCAGTGTAAGGAGACGCTCAAGTTTGCTTTTAGAGCTTGAAGTTGCGATGACACGTGCACCCGCCAGCAGCGCGAACTGCAAAGCGAACAGAGACACGCTCCCGCTTCCCTCGACGAGTACGCTGTCTCCGGCTGCCAAGTGACCGTCCGTGACTAGGGCGTGCCAAGCTGTGACTGCCGCACAAGGCAAGGTTGCTGCTTGTTCGTCGCTGAGATGGTGCGGTACCCGTACCACACCTTCACTGCTCAGTCGTATATATTCGGCGAGCACTCCGTCGAGCGGACCGCCCAATGAGCTGGTTGTATCAGCCGATTCAAATGCACCATCGATCCAACCTTGCCAGAATGTGCTTGCGACACGATCACCAATCTTGACGCGCCGTACCTCATCACTGACCGCGACGATCTCACCGACCGCATCTGACAATGGTATGAGAGGTACGTCGTAAGCGATGGCGTAGCTGCCCTCGATGACCTCCAAGTCACGGTAGTTGAGTGCTGCTGCACCTACTCGCATCACGACCTCTCCGCGACGTGGCTCAGGTATCGGTCGTTCTACCAGCTGCAGATTGTTGAGTCCGGGTTTAGTGACCTGAATTGCCAGCATTAATTACTCCGCTGCGTATGTTAGGTAGGTAGCATGAGCCGCCTGATTCTCGCGCGCCAGGGATTACTGGACTTTAACGCATGGCAACATCGCGGAGCGCACCCAGAGACGATCTTTGTTTTCGACAGTCGGGCGTCGGCAGTCGTCTCGGTAGCACGCATCGGTTAAACGTCAAACAACGCCAAGCAGTCATCAAGATCCACCACATCCGCATACTTGAGTTGGAGATCACGTAGATTCGATGCATGCGCTGCCATATCGCGATCACCCACTGCTTGATGCGGAATCACCACACGCAGATTGTTCTGAAGTGCATCCAGTGCAGTAGCGCGCACGCAACCACTGGTGGTCAATCCGGTCACCACCACGCCATCTGCGCCTGTGGCCCGCAACTGCTCATTGAGATTGGTACCGAAAAATCCGCTGGCGCCATATTTCAGGATAATCACGTCACCCGGTTCCGGCTGTACACGCGGATCAATCTCCACCAACGCCGATCCAGCGGCAAGGTCATTCAACGCCGGCAATTTCTCACGGAACACACTCGCCTGCACAGGGTCGTCATACGCGACCTTTGTGTAAAACACCGGCGCACCCATTGTCCGAAAACGTGTTAACAGCTGCTGGTTGGCAGCAATGACCTCAGTGCATTCAGTTGCCAGCCGGCTGCGCGCGGGATCGGTGAAGCCGATAGTGAGATCGACCAAGATCAACGCGTAACGGCGGGCCGGCTTTAGTAGCTTTGATTCAAGCTCCATGCTCCCTATCCTCAGATCAGGTCCAAACCGGGTCGACTGGCGCTGGCAGACCAGTTTCAGCCAAACAACGTTGTTTCAGTTCGGCAAGTGTGCCGCCGCGATTGAACAATTCTATTGGCGGCCGCGTCGCAGCCATCTTTGCGCGCAGGGTCAAGGTCGCCGACATGTCGACAACACCCGCATCGATGACAACGCCGTAACGGCGCGCTCCATTCACACTGACCAGCCCCCTGCTTACGTCAGTAAGTACCCTGCCCGACTCCCGCTCGAGTGGATCACCCCAGCCACCCGCCCCCCAGGTGTCGTAATAGAGCAGATCGCCAACCTTGACTTGCACGCGGTCACATTTGGACGGCAAAACTTCCCGGCTACCATCCCTACGCACCAGCTCCTTGCGGCTGCGCTGGCCGGGCTCACCACCGTTGACGCCCCATGGATAGGTCAGCCAGCGGTCATCGTGAATTGAAACCTCACCATCGGCCAACAAGCAGTACACGACACGCAAGCCATTGCCGCCGCGATGCAGCCCCGCACCTCCGGAATCGACAATCGTTTCGTAGGTTTCGATGCGCAGCGGGAAATAGGCCTCGACAAACTCATTCGGTACATTGGTGAAACCCGGCCATAGCGAATGTCCATCCGGACCATCACCGGCCGGCCGGCCTGGAATACCACCAAATCCTATCTGGAACAACTGGAACCACTTGCCTTCGGCGTCGTATCCGGAATACATAAGGTGTGGAGAATCCGAGAAGCCTGCGGCGTTCATCGCCTGCGGCGAGCCCTGGCCAAGCAGGCCACCCATGATGTCGAAGATGCGGCCGAGCAGATGCGTTCGACACGACACCGCCGCAGGGAAGATGGGCCGGAGGATCGAGCCCTTCGGAACGCGTACTTCAACAAGGTCATAAAAGCCGTCGTTCAACAGGATTGCCGGGTCAAAAAGACTGATCGTCATGGCGCCGAAGAAGATCTTGAACATCTCCTCGTTGAGATAGAAGTTGACCGAAGACGGCGCCTGCGGATCGGTACCCTCGAAATCAAAAATGGCCTTCTCGCCCTCACGCCAAAGCGCGCAACGCAGCGTGTACGGCCCATGACCCGCACCATCGTCACAAATATAGTCCTCAAAGGTCTGGTGCTTTTCCGACACAACGCGTTGAATGATTTTCTTCATCGCCCGGTGCGTGCGATCGAGCATCATCTGCTGTGCGCTGTAGAACCCATCGTCACCGAAGCGACCGGCCAGTTCCACACACCGCCGGCCGGCACTGCGGCAGGCGGCAACCAACGCATTGAGATCGGAGTGGTTCCAGCGTGGCACGCGTACGTTATGCAGGATCACGTCGAGCATGTCGCTGTTGAGCGTGCCGGCGCGATACAACTTGACCGGGGGAATGCGCACACCCTCCTCCCATATCGTGCATGCATCGGTCGGCAGGCTGCCCGGCACCTTGCCGCCTACATCGGTCATGTGGCCGAACATCGCCGCATAATTGATCAGCCGACCATCCTTGAAGATCGGTAACAGTACCAGCCAGTCGGGCATGTGGCTGACTGCGCCGTTGCACATGTACGGATCGTTAGTCAGAAATACGTCTCCCTCCTCGACGGTGCCGTCATACGCTTCCAGAAAACCAACAATGAACGAACCAAACTGGCCCACCAGCATTCTTCCGTCGGCGCCTGCGATGATAGGGAAAGCGTCGCCCTGCTCGCGGATACCAGGGCTCATGGCCGTGCGAAACAGCACGGCATCCATTTCGCTGCGCGCGTTGGCGAGCGCGTTCTCGACGATGTCCACAGCGATGGCATCGACGTCAACGCGTCGCAGGGGTTCCGAGTTGGTCTGGATGATACGTGCGCTCATGATACTTCCTCCTGATCACCTTGGGGACGGATCAACAAGTTGCCGATGCTATCAACGCGGGCGCAGTAACCGGGCAGAAGTACGGTCGTTGAATCGACCTCCAGCACAATGGCGGGACCGTTAATACGCTGGTCAACGCACAGCAGCGCGCGGGTATAGACGGTTGCGGTGTGCTCCGCGCCTGCGTAATAGATGACCTGCTGACCAACCACGGCTGCCTGCGGGTCACCGCCATCGAGTTTCAGTTGCTTGTCCGCAATCATCGGCTGCGATGCGCGCGCAATGGCCCGCAGATTGACCAGTTCGTGAGCTTCGCTGAGCGCAAACGTGAACTGGCGCTCGTGCTCGGCATCGAAAGCTGCGGTCAGGCTGTCCAGCCCTTGTTCCCGCAACCGAGCCAGATCGATTTCCAGTGTCAGCAGCAGGGCCTGCCCTTGATAGCGCACGTCGGCTTCCCAATTCAGTTGTTGCTGGTGAGCGGGAACATCTTGCTCTGCGAGCGAGCTTCGAACACTCTCGCTGAGGTGATCGAGAATCTCGATGACTTCCTCCACGCTCATCTCACTTAGGCGTCGAATCACCGAACGCGATGCCTCGTCCTTGACGCGTGTGGTGGCGTCACCGTACGCGCACAACACACCAGGACCTGGTGGCACGATGACCGGCCATGTATTCATCAAGATACCCAGTGCGTTGCCGTGCAATGGCCCTGCACCACCAAAGACACACAAGGCGAAATCGCGCGGATCGTAGCCCTGCTCGATACTGATTAGCCGCAACGCGCCGTACATATGCTCATTGGCAATGCGCGTTATACCCTCGGCCGCCTCGTACAGCGTGATGCCCATCGCATCGGCGACTTTCTGCACTGCAGCCTCAGCAAGGTCGCGGCGGATGACAAAATCACCTCCCAATCGCTGAATTTCCGGCAGATAGCCGAGCACGATGTTGGCATCTGTCACTGTAGCTTCGGTGCCGCCCAAGTTGTAAGCCGCCGGGCCCGGCACCGCACCGGCGCTTTCAGGACCAACGCGCAGCGCACGAGTCAACTCCGGCACAGAGGCAATCGAGCCACCACCGGCCCCAATGCTGCGTACGTCGACGGAGGGCGCTCGAACCACAATGTCGCCAACGCGAGTTTCCCGACGTAACCGGGCATGATTCTCGTCGATCAGGGCAACATCCGTCGAAGTGCCGCCTACATCGCAGGTCAACACGCGCGAGTAGCCAGCCCGCGAGCAAAACCAGATGGCGCCCGCGACACCCCCGGCAGGGCCCGACAACAACATGTTGACCGGTGCATGCGTGGCAGACTGGCAGGTAGCCAATCCTCCATCCGAGCGCAAAATGGACAACCTGACATCCGGCCGTATTCGCACTTTCAATTCATCCTGAAGGTGCTGCACGTAGCTCGCCATCTGTGGACGTACGTAGCTGTTGACCACCGTAGTCTCGGTGCGCTCGTACTCCTGCATCTCCGGCACCACCTCGGACGACAACGATACCGGCACTCCGGGCATGACCTCGGCCGCAATACGACCAATGCGCTGCTCGTTCTCACCATTTGCGTAGGCGTTGATGAGACTGACAGTCAGCGCCTCGACGCCGGCTCCACGCAGTTGCTCAAGCCCGACCCGTATCCCTGCCTCATCCAGTTCCCGCACAATCCGTCCGCGAGCATCAACCCGCTCGTCAGCTTCAATGGTCAACTCCAGTGGTGCCAGCAGCTCACCCTTGTTGAACGTGACCCAGCCACCTAACCCACCCGGCACGAACGACCGAGCGATGTGCAGTACCTGCTTGTACCCACGTGTCGTGACCAGACCCACGCGAGCGCCGCGGCGCGTGAGAATCGCATTCGTCGCCACCGTTGTCCCATGCATCACCGAGCGGATAAGGGCAAGATCGACGCCAGACGCCTTGCATATCTTCTCGACGCCGTCGAGCACCGCAATCGACGAGTCATGGGGCGTCGACGACACTTTGGCAGTGAAATTGTCGCCGTTCTCCTCGTCCACCAATAACAAATCAGTGAACGTCCCACCTACATCCACACCAAGTCTAAAGCTCATAACTGCTCCGTTGACACACCTGTTTCGATTTCATTGAGAAAGATTGGCATTCCAAGTTACCGCTTGTTAGCGTTCACCGACGCACACTGACCAACTGCTCCAAATTCACATCATCAGGCTCGACTCCGGGCGTATTCGGACGTGCATCGTCGCCAAGAGTGAAGACACTTTCATGTCGCCACTAATAATTAACCGTGAAACGAGTGACGAACATCATGCCTATTTCACCGCAGGCAATAGACATCGTTTTCATCCGTAATACACATCAGGCGTCCAGAAGTATCCTGCATTCTCATATGTCTCTGGCATCTAAGCTCAGCCTGTTGAACAAGTAGGGGGGAGCGGATCCCGATCGGTGTTTTCTGATCTTGTGACGTATTTATATCCCCACTATCCTATGGTTAGGCTTTGTAGTGCAGGTTGCCGCCGTTTCAAGGCATGACGTCCCCCAAATTGGGACCCAACATCTGACCGAGATATAGATTGCCACCGGGCTCAGAAGCCAGCAGGACGGCGGACGGTACCAATTCCTCTGGCCGGCCAAAGCGACCAAGTGGAAGCTCTGCGGCCTTGGCAGCTTTCCATCCAGCGCTAATATCGCCAAGCATCGGCGTTTCCACCGGACCCGGAGCGATGACATTGACCAATACGTTGTGCTGTACCACTTCCAGCGCCAGGGATTTGCTGAAGCCGATGACCCCAGCCTTGGCGGCGGCATAGTAGCTGAGCTCGGGAGCGCCCTTGATCCCCAGTTGCGAGGCAATGTTGATAATCCACCCCCAGCGCTGCGCAATCATGGCCGGCAGTGCCTGCCGGCAGCACAGAAAGACACTGCGCAGATCAATCGCCAGCATCTGATCCCACTGCTCAATTGTCAGCTCCAGGCAGGACCCCTGGCCGGCAATGCCAGCGCTGTTGACCAGAATGTCGATACCGCCAAGCCCCGCCAATGCCTGCTCAATCGCCTGCTCCGGCTGCTCAGCGGTGGCCAGGTCCGCCACGCTGGTGCCCACTTCAAGTCCCGTCTGCGTGCACGCCAACGCCATCCGACGCAGACCTTCAGCATCGCGATCAATCAACCACAGTCGCGCACCCTGAGCGGCGAAGCCCAGTGCAATTGCCTCACCCAAGCCGCTGGCGGCACCGGTGATCACTGCACGTTTATCCCGTAATTGCATAACCGTTCTCCTCAGCGCGGCAGGCGTACCGTAAGGCCGCCGTCGATAATGATCGGCTGGTCCATGATGTAGGCAGCCCGTTCGCTGCAGAGGGAACCCACCACCAGCTCGGCCTCTCCATCGGCGCGACCTATACGCTGCAGGGCACCGAGCTCACGCCCTGTCGCAGGCCCTCAGGACCCGGGGAGTTGATCGCATCCAGCGATTGCGGGGGATTCGATCAGCCTCGGTACCACCGCATTGCAGCGAATCTATCGTATCTACTGCTGTTGTCACTTCGCACCTCTTATTTAATGCGATCTAAACCAAAGGCACCTAGCTCACCCGCAATTGCCTGACTGAGCTCCGAGCCACGATCGGAACTCGAGTTGGTGGACCCGTCGCTAGCCCGACGACGACCAAGGCAGGAGCGCGCACAAACCCAAAATGCTTTCGTGATACCGTTTCCGCGCCCACCCCTCCATGCACCTGCCGGTTTATTGAGAGGCCTGCTGCAACACGCTGATGCTCAGATCGTCCGGGTGCACTCCTGGGGTATTGATCTGAACCTTGGGATCCAGCATGAACACGGTCGTGTGCATCTGCTGAAAGTCCATGGTGAATCCGCTCGTCGAAACCACGCCGACGGCACCGTCTGGACCACTTATTGACTTTGTCGTATAGAGTTCTTCTTTCCAGAAGTTGCCCTTCTTATCGAACACATCGGCCATATTGAACCGTGGATACGCCTCATCCATATACAAGCGAATTCGACCATATGGGTGTGATACCGGCGGGTACGCATCGATTACCCACACTTTCCGAGGCTCGAACACATTGGTCGGCTCAAAGTTCGGTTTGTTCTTAAGGTCAATCCCAGGGTACGCATCCACAGAATTTCCCTTCTTGGGATCCCAAGCCCAATTGGCGTGCACAGACGCGAGGATCCAACGCTCCCCGATGTACTTGTATTTAGGGAACCACGTCGGGTACCAGTTGACGATCTCCAAATCGCTGTTAAGTTGGTCAGTCCCACCAATAGGACTGTCCCACGCCCCGCCAGTCAGCTGGCGTATCCGCCGCACCGCAGGAACATAGGCCCACACCGATGGGAAGCTTCCATCATCATGAAAGACGGTGAACGTCCCCAACCCGCGGATATCCCGTGGAGCTGTAGCAAACAGTAACGTTTCGCTCAAATCCTTGCCGTTGCCGCGAGTATGTGCCCCTCCTTCTCCATGAAGCAGGCCCTTCAAGAAGTAGCGTTTAAAAGTCCACTCCATATTGCTGGCCAATCCACGTCCACCGTCAATCATGACGTAAGCAAAGCGCGGATAGTTCTGATAATCCGCGTGCGGCGCTCCGTAGTAGTAGTTCCAGATTTGCTTGATAGCAAACTCCGGATCCGACGGCTTCACACCAGGGAATGGTACGCCGGCGACGTATCCGGATGCGATACGCGTCTTCAGATCGAACTTCACTTGGCTAGAGTATTTCTTCGTAGCTTCCATCCAGGCCGGGTCGAGCTTGACTTCGCTGCTCGAAATCAACTTCGGTTTGAACCCCTCCTTACGAATCATCCAGTCCATGCGATCGGTCAACAAGCCCTTTAACGTATGCCCCTCAAAGGTATCGTTGCTATATTGGTCGATATTTGCGGCGGTGATTACCGTACCGTCTGGAATCTCCGCTGCCGTTGCAGCAGCGAGGGACGCGCACGCGACGATCAACGTCGCCAGCAAGCCTTGACGTATCTTCATTATGAATCCTCCTTCGGTGTCAGAACTGGTACGTGAATCGCGCGAACAGTTGATCGTTGTTCTTGAAGTAGCCAAACAAGTAGGTTTCCGACGAGTTTCCACCCAGCAGATTGCTGTTTGCCGCGAAGAACAGGTCCGCTTCGAGGCGCACCCGCCAGTGATTGCCGGGTGCGAACTCGATGTTCGGAACAAGAAATCCACCACCGTTGGTAAGGTCCACTCCACCCGCAATGCCGGGTTTGATGATGTCGTGGTCATAGCTCAATGCAAGAATTCCAGTGAGGATCGTGGAATTCTGGCGCTTGCGAGCCGTATATCCAGCAAGATTGACCAAGTCGTCCTGGGGTCTTAGCCCAGGAATCCAAGTGTCAAACAACTGCACAGAGAAAAACGGTGGTGCATGGGTCCCAAGAACCCCCTGGAGTGCGTTGAGGCTCTTGTCCATACGCAGTACGGTTTGTACCGTTCCCATCGTTTTGATTCCGCAGAGCCCGGCAATGTTACCGGCGCACAAAGCAGGATTTGTGCCCACGTTGTACGGCTTGTTGAAAGTGTAGGCAATCTCGGTACTGAATACTGCATCCGCCCATTTGGCGTAGGTATTCCCCGTAACGCCGACTATATCGATAAACGGATAGATCGTATCTCCGAGGAGTCCTACAGGCGCCTGCTTGTATGGATTTGTAGCCGAATTGAACACCGGATCACCGTTATGCTGGTGGAGGTACACGAACGAGTAGTTATTGTCTCCCAGCAAGCCACTCCATCGGAACGCATATCCATTATCTGAGGTATTCGCTCCACGCGAGCGATAATTGTAGGGAACTAATGCTGGGTGGCCGTCTCCTGCGTGGATGAAGTCCACTGTGTGAAACGGTTGATTCGACCAACGACCTCCGAATATATCGTAGTTATTTCCAAAATCGTCTCGCGCGTTTAGTGATCCAGGAATCAGCAGGAACTGCGCCTGGCCATGAAGCTTCGGTACGTCAATCATCAAATTGGCCATGACCAACGGTTTTCTGATGTCTTCATTTTCCGGCACAAGGAATGAGCGCCACGTAAAGTCAAAACCATTGACTTGATCCAGGACTTGGAAAAAGTCTGTGTTGCCGAAAGCCACCTGTTGCTTACCAATCCTTAACGTGCTGTTCGGACCCGCGTCGATGCCGAACAACTTCAATGGAAAGTTTAGGTACATTTCCCGCAAATCGGTTTGGTTGTAGGCGTCATGGGCGAGATTACCCCCCAGCCACGCGCCGCTCTTGTTCAGCCTCTGCAGATACGGTGTATTTATTTCACCAGTTAGCCGGCCAGTTATATGAAAGCCGACCTCATGAATGGTACCGTCTAAGTTGAGCTGGGTACTTCCCCGCTCCATCGACGGATCCCACTTATTGTTGTGTCTAGTATTCGGAGCGGCGTCTTGTAGATTCACCCCCAGGTACCCCCGTACCCACCCGGACAAAGTAATGCTTCCCCAATCACCACTAGTGGACAACTGCTGTGCACTCGCCCCACACGAGATCAGCAGTCCCAACGCGATCGTCAATTGGCATTTGCGTAACTTCTTCATCGGTCCTCTCCTCACGAAGATCCTGGTTACATGCCAGCACGAACGGCTGGCCCCCGTGTACCCAACGCGTCTCTCATACTCTCTTGCAGGTCGTCGTTAACACCAAATATGAATCTGGGCTTGAAAATATAGGCGAGCGCAGGCATGACCACCACCGCACTTGTCGCTGACACTGTTAGCCATACCGCAATCAACTCCCCCATCTCCGACTGGAACTTCAGTGCCGAGAACATCCACACCACTACAGTTGCCACCAGTGTCAGACCTGTGACAAGAACGCCTCGACCCGCGCTGTGTAGGGAATCTCGGAGTGCAAGCTTCTTGTCCCCATGCAGGATAACTTCCTCACGTATTCCGTCTGCTATATAAAACGAATAATCGACGCCAAGCCCAATGCCAAGTGCGACGACTGGTACCGTATTGATGTTCAGTCCGATGTCCATCAACGACATGAACGCAAACGTCACCGTGTTTGAGAGGAGCACGGGCACCATGAAAAACATGCCGGCAACTGTGGATCGATAGAGAGCCATCGCACATAGCACGACGACCAACAAACCCAAGGCAATTGCTTCCATCTGGCCACGCAGCAGTACGTCGTTGACGGCCGCCATCACTCCTATCAGTCCTCCTGCAAGCTGGAACTTCGCGTGTTGCATAGGGTGGTCGGCTATGAAGCCTTGAATCGTGTGGATAGCAGTTCGGATCGTGTCGCCAGTATGGTCGTGAAAGGACAGATTGATCGCAGCGTTCTGGTAGTTGGTATCCGCATAGCGTTCGATTGCACTGCGGGTGGAATTACTGAAAAATAGATATAAAAACTGTGCGTTTTGGGTACTGCTGTTTCCGACGGTGAAATAGCGGGGATCGCTGCCATGCAAGAACTGGTTCGTTGATTCAATAACGTCGACGATGGATTCCGTGCCCCCGATCTCCGGTTGGATCGCCATAGTTCGTTGAAACAGTGCCATCGTGTTCAGGACGTCGGGGTCCTTGATCACGCCAGGCTGGTCTCCGTGGACAACGACGAACATGCGATTGGCGCCGGGGAAGCGGGCATTTATCTTCGCGGACGCTTGGTTGTAGGTGGATCCCTGCCGCAGCACCGGAGAGCCGGGATGCACATCGCCGACGGACACATGCAGCGCCAACACCCCGGATGCGATGAATAAGACAGCCGCACCGACTACCACCAAGTAGCGGAGCCTCCCAGTACTGAGGCGTACGCAGCCCTCCAGCACACGGTGCATGAGCGGTCCAAGGTCAAGACCATGCGCATGGCGATTCGTCGTCTTCAACCACGACAGCAGAACTGGGGTAAGGACCACTGCGGAGATGAAAATCGTCCCAACCCACACGGCGCCGATGATCGCCACTTTCTGCAGCAGTGGGATGGGAGTGAGCAATACAACGAGCATCGCGCCGGCATCCGCAAGAACACCCACGCTGCCGGGTCTCAGCAGCTCCCTGAGACTGCGTCGCGCCGCCTCGCCGGCCGACATATCCGGATACTTCGCAGTCAGATCGTCGAAACGCGTAACAAGCTGGACAGAATGGGAGATCGCCCGCGCGGTGATGAGTAATGCCACAACGATGACGAGCGGATCGAAGTTAAATCCCAGCAGGTGAGCGATCCCGAGAGCCCATATTGCACCCACACCACCCGCGATTAGAGGGAAACCCGTCCCGCGGTAGCTGCGCGTAAGAAGGAACAGCAGGCCGGCGAGCAGTGCGATCGTGATCAACGCCAACATCAAAGTCTGCGGCAGATAGTGGCGTACCCAACCGACCAGCATCGGCTGCCCGACCACATACATCTTCACGTGTGGATTGGCATCCTGTTCAAGGATCTGGTTGATCTGCGGAGAGATTGTCTTGTAATCAACCAGCCGGTCAATAAAATCGGCAGTGACCAGGGTCGAGTTCAAGTCTCTGGACACATACCTCCCGTAGACCAAGGGCGTTGCGAGGACCCGTTTCTTGAGAAGGTCGACTTGTGCCTGTGTCTGCGGGACGTTCGGCCACATTAACGAAATCGTATCGATGCTGCTGCTCGTAGCCTCGACAGTCTGTATCTGGCGGGCTGCCAGCGACGTGATGCTTGCAGAATCGATGCCGCTAACTTTCCGGAGATCCTGCGTTACCTTCTGGATCGTGTCGAGGATATTACGTTGGAAAATCGTGCCACCCTCGGCATCAATCATGATGGTGACCATATTGGCCCCACCGAAGGTCGTCTTGTACTGTTCGTTTATTTTTATCCAAGGGTTGCCCAACGGAAGCATATCCGTAAAAACTGTCTTTACTTGAATTTGCGCGGCAGAATACGCGAATAGCAGCGTGCAAAACGTCAGTACAGTTACTACGCCCCAACGCCAGCGTATGCAAAACGTGGCAAAGCGCTCGGCAACATTGTGCTTGGATGTGTTATCCACGCGGATGCCTCCGGGTAGACGATATGACTCGTTCCCACTTGTTCGTCACGCTGCTATAGAAGCCGACTGACGATCCCACCAGCAACCAGTTGGAACCCAGCGGGACGACGCTCGTATGCCAGTGTGTGTTGGCTTGCGGCAGGCTTGCTTGCCCCCAGCGGCTCGCGTCAGCGCCCGCTGTGGCGATGACCCCATTGGCCCCAGCCACCAACCACCGTTGTCCATTCCACGACACCGCGAACAGGTGTTCGTCCATCGACTGCAGAGAGGCTTTGCCCCAGTGTGCACCGCCGTCGTAAGTCGTCAGGATAGTGCCTTCCAGACCCACCGCAACACCGTGTAACGCGTCCCGGAACTGGACCGCATTCAAGGTACTGTCCACACCTGTGGATTCCTCACTCCAAGTCGCACCCTCGTCTGAGGAGGTTACGATCTTACCGAACTCGCCCACCGCCCAAATCTGCGATCCCACGCCCGCGATATCGTGAAGTGTCACGTCCTGCGGCGCACGCATCCGTTTCCAACTGGTGCCACGATCCGTGGACTTTAGGACCGCTCCATCTTCACCAACCGCCCATGCAGCGCCGTCAGGCAAGATCCGCACGCTCAGGAGCTTGTTGAACTCCTTATTCTTCGGGACCGATGGGACATCGGTCCATGTGTCGCCACCATCCCGGGTAAGCATCACAGTGCCCTGATCACCTACCGCAACGACATCGGACGGATTCCACGCCGCAAGTGCCTGCAGATTTGCACGCGTAGGAGTGGGCTGGATGATCCAGTGCCTTCCGCCGTCGGTACTCCTGACGATTTTTCCGGCATTGCCGGCCAGCCACACGTAGCCGTCGCTCGCCGTAGCAACACCGTAGAAATTGTCGATTCGGGAAATCGGTGGCGCGACGACAACGTCTCCAACTGTGCCGGGGTGCGTAAACAGCGCGATATATATAAGTGACGTAATTACAATCCATGGTGCCACTGCTGCAAGAACGCCGATAGACGAGAATCTACCGTGCACCGCACGATTACCGAATTTACTTGTTCTATCGCTCATGTAGTCCGCATTCCTCAAACTCCGGCGATGCCCCGGTATCGGTGTATAACGGGGCCAATCACTCGTTCTTTGGCTACCTGCTGCCCGTGTCCATAGACGCACTGGCGCACCCCAGAAACGCTGCATCACTTTTCTCCGCCCGCTGTCCGGTCCGCCTCACGCTCCAGCCAGCGGTAACAATGCCCTCCCAATGAGCTGCCCAAAAGGGCGCTGCAACACTTGACTGCGCCTACCAACGCCAGAGGGTCAATACCAGTACGCAACCCCATTGACTCGAGCATCAACACGACGTCTTCCGTCGCAACGTTGCCACTGGCACCAGGAGAAAAGGGGCAGCCCCCGAGGCCGCCGATCGAGCTGTCGAAGGCGCGCACGTCCTCGTCCAACGCTGCGAGTACATTGGCCAACGCCATTCCGCGTGTATCGTGGAAGTGGCACGCGATTCGTTGTGCACCAAAGCTGCCCACAAGACGCTTCATCAACGAACGGACCTGGACCGGATTGGCCGCGCCGATGGTGTCGGCAATGATCAGCTTCGCCGCGCCGGCCTCGATCATCTTCGCGGCAAGTCGCTCCACCACGACCATGGGCGTCGCGCCCTCGAACGGACACGTGTAAGCCACAGCAACGTAAGCCCAGCCCTCAAGACCATCGTCCTGGGCGCGTCGCATGAGTTCCGTGCAGACCGTCGTTGTTTGTTCAAGACTGAGATGGATATTGCGCTGGTTCATCGTTTCAGTCGCCGACAACACCACCGATAACGTATGCGCGCCGGTCGCACTGGCCAACTCATAGCCGCGTACATTTGGAACGAGCGCGGAGTAACACACGCACTCGGGGTGCGGTAAACGTGAGAAGAGCTCCGCCGTACCCGCCATCTGCGGCACCGCCTTTGGAGAAACAAAGCTGCCAGCCTCGATGTTGCGCAGTCCGGCATCGACCAGTGCCTGAATCATCTCCAGACGCTGGGCGACACTGAGTCTGCGCGATTGACTCTGCAACCCATCACGCGGACCTACTTCGTTGATGACGACGTCTATGGTGCTCATCTCAGGCCACCACCCGGTCGTTGCGCAACGCGACGATCTTTTCCGGCTCGTACCCAAGAAGGTCAGCCAGCACCGCGTCCGTGTGCTCGCCGAGCAACGGCGGCGCGCCAAACTCTTCCGTCCCATCGGCCGAGAGCTTGATCGGATTACCCGGTGCCGCGACGAAGCCGCCTTCCGGTTGGGGAATGCTGACGACCATATTCCGATAGAGCACCTGTGGATCAGACAAGGCTTCGCTAAACCGGTTGACCGGTGCACAAGGGATACGTGCAGCGCTGAGCCTCTCTACCCAATACGCGGTGCTTTGCTCACGGAATATTTCACTCAACTTTTCGTCAATAATTGCCTTGTCGGCCAATCTACCTGGTTGGCTTTGATACTTTTCGGCACGAAACGCTTCAACGTCAAGAAGTTCGACCAGGTTCTTCCAGAAACTGTCAAAAATTACGGCAACGATGACAAACCCATCACTGGTCGAATAGGTGTTGTAAGGCACGTGTACAAAATGGCTGTTCCCAAGTGGTGAGGGATTCTCCCCACTCATCAGGTACATCGTTGCCATGTAATTCAGCAAACTTATCTGACAGTCCAACATACTGATATCCACATGCTGGCCCCGCCCATGGATATTGCGCGCCTGCAAAGCAGCAAGTATTCCCATCACCGCAAACATCCCACCGGCCAAATCCCCGATCGGAATACCCGAACGCATGGGCCTGTCATTGCTTTCACCCGTAATGGACATACCTCCGCCAATACCTTGCACGACTTGATCGAATGCTGGACGATTGTAGTTTGGCCCACTTTGACCGAATCCTGAAATGGAGCAAGTTATGATTCGATCATTAATTTCGGAAAGTTTTGCATGATCGATGCAGAGTTTTGCTGTTACTCCGGCGCTAAAATTGTCGATGACTACGTCCGCCGTGCGTACCATGTCATAAAAGACTTCCAGCCCCTCTTTTTTCTTCAAATCAATACAGATACTTTTTTTCCCACGGTTCAACGTGATGAAATAGGCACCCATACCGTGACGTGAGAATTTTGGATTATTCGCCAGCAGGGCGCGCGTACCCTCGCCATCGAGAGGCTCAACCTTGATTGACTCAGCTCCGAGATCGGTCAGGATCATCCCGCCGTACGGACCTGACAGCATGTGGGTCAGGTCGAGAACGCGGATGTTGGCTAATGCTGTTCCCATAACGATTCAACTTGCCTTTTGACCAGGAGGATAGATCAACTCGGAACCTGCTCGAACTAATATCTGAACAAGTTCTAGTTATAGTTACGCGACCTTTTGGAGCGACAACTGTCACTCTCCAGGCCACTAGATTCGACTAATTCAGGTATTCCTAAACTGGAGGCAGGTTTCTGTGGCTGTCACAGATACATTTGGATACATGCTTCCTGCGGCACAGCGTCGGCGCCGATCATGCCCCGCCCGAGATTCTAATTAGGTATAGCACCGCGTACAAACGCGTACAGCTTACGGTAAGACGCTGGTACCATCCATAAATACGACGTAACGGCGAAATTTTCCATTTTCGACGTAGAAGAAATTGCAGTTTTTCATCGGGGGATCAAACGTACCGTCAGGTTTCTCAAGCGTCACGTTGAAGCGCGTCGCTACAGTCTGATTTTCGGCATCGGCGGTGACTTCAAAGCCGTAATGACGTGTTTTCTTATAGGTAGAAAAGAGAGTTTCGAACATCTTGCGAACACCTTTGATGCCCTTGTGATCGAGATGGTCGGTTTGTATCGTTACTACGGTATCTTCGTTCATACATGCAAGCACCGCGTCCATGTTCTTTTTATCTACGTTTCCAAAATATTTATCGACAGCAAGATCGACTAGTTGTTGGCGGGTGAGCTTGGACATTCGATTTCTCCGACGTGTTAGTGGGCAAAGCCGTGATACACGGCATCATTTGGCGCTTGGGGCGCGGGATAGGCCTTGCGACTGTGGCGAAGGCCAAGGGTCAAGAACATTTCGCATAACTTCCAAGCAACTTGTCCGGGGTTAATTACCGGCACTGGCAGATGTTCGGCAAGATAAGCGTGTGATTGATGCATTGTGGTGGAGCCAAGCACAATGACATCTGCGCCGTCGTTCTCGATTGCGCGCTGCGCGGCTTGCTCTAGTTTTTGAAAAACTATATCTTCTTTGCCAGCAAGCAGCTCTTCAAGGTCCGGGCGGGTGTTTATTGACCGAAGTGACGCAACTCGCGGCCAAAGATGGTATGCGGTCAAGGTTTTTTCATAGAGCGCAAACCATTCATCCCACATCGTCAAGACAGTGAATTTCTTTCCAAGCATGCAGGCGATGTGAAACGCGGCAGCACCAGGTGCAATCACCGGGATATCCAAGCGGGAGCGCAACGCGTCCAGGCCTGAGTCGCTGACCGTGTCAATGCAAACTGCTGCGTAGCCTTCCTCTTGGGCTCGCAGCCCCGCCTCGACAACCGAGAAGTCCATCAGCAGAGCGTCATAGGCGCTATCCCCAAGGGCAGCACCTTTCGCCACCGACACAAATTCGGGATCAAAACCGGGTAGCACCAAGCGCGGCGGCAGTTGTGAGGCTCGCGCAACGACACCTTCGGCGCCCATCGGAATCGGGATAATGATTTTTACACGATGCGTCATGCTTGACTCCTCGGTTTGTGCGGTGCAATATATGCTGCGTCGCAATAGAACGGAGCGTGAATCACGGTTCCTTAGATTTGCAACAAGCGTCAATGCAACTTCGATGCCAAATGGCTATTCGCTTTTATAATCAAGCGAGTAGGTAAACAGACAGGAAAATCGAGTTACGTTTTCATTTCAAAATGAAACGCTACCATCGCAAAAGGAAATAAGAACGCACTGGTTTGTCTGCGTGGCACGTCGATGTGGAACCACAGTTGACAGCAGTTGCTGCGATCAGGCGGAAACGGAGGATGTCCGCTATGGCTGCGTACTAGCAGCTGCGCCGCGATGCAGAGCAAGTTCGTCCCACCACTTGAGCACCCCGACATTGTCCAGACCGTGCCCGTGGAGCGACCCTAGAGGATTGAACGGTCTCGATGCTTCTTCAGGCGATTTGGCGGGTAACGCATCAGGGTCGCGGCGTAGGCTGAGACGCGGCTCGCACGACGTCCACAGCATCGGCAAAGCACGCATACGAAAGGGGGAACGCCGTTTTGGTGATCTTCTTGGTGGACGGCACATGTACGCTCGACCGCCCAAGTTGGAAAGCGGGTTGATTCAGGGCATGGGGAGGGCAACCCAATCAAGTGCTGGTCTCACCGCTCCTCCGCCGTCACGCAGATGTAGCGCACGAGCGGCTGCGTCGTGTTGATCGGAGCAGACAACACGTCGACCACCGAGGGCGGCCTCGTCGTGTAGACTATACATCTCGGGAGGCGGCTGACAGTCGATCCGCAAACGCCTGTAGACTACATTACTACCGGGAGCACGATTATCTCCGACTCGACCGACATTCTGAGCCACGTCGAAGCTGGCGTCATGACGCTGACCTTCAACCGCGTGGCCCGCAAGAACTCAATCACGACAGCAATGTATACGTTGCTTGCGGATGCGCTGGAACAGGCGACCGCGAATAGCGCAGTACGCGTTGTGTTGATCCAAGGCGATGCTGCCATCTTTACTGCCGGCAATGATATCGGCGACTTCATCGCCGCCATCGAAGTACCGCTCGAGCCGCCACAACTGGCGCCGCCTCTGATGCGTTTTCTACGGGTAGTTGCAGCCTTCCCCAAACCGTTGGTCGCTACGGTATGCGGTCCAGCGGTCGGCATCGGAACCACGCTGCTGTTCCACTGCGATCTGGTCTACGCAGGTGACAACGCGACATTCTCCATGCCGTTCGTCAATCTGGGTGTAGTCCCCGAATCAGCATCAAGCTTGCTCGTACCGCAGATGCTGGGTTACCACCGGGCGGCCGAAGCGCTGCTGCTGGGTGAAGCCCTCGTGGCCGAAACAGCGCGTGAGGTCGGATTGGTCAATCGCGTCGTGCCTTCAGCGGAAGCTAACGCAATCGGACAAATACAGGCACGCAAGCTCGCCGCCAAGCCGTCGTCGGCGTTGATCGAGACCAAGCGGTTGTTGAAGCTGTCGCAGCAAAGTGCCGTGCTGCAGCGCCTGGAGGTAGAAAGCGCGAGCTTCGGCCGGATGATGCGCGCCCCAGCGGCGCGCGAGGCATTCGCCGCCTTCATGGAAAAACGCAAGCCGGATTTTTCCGGACTCTGATCAAGGTCGAGTAACTAGCACATCGACCTGCAAGTTATGAAACATAATGTCGGGCAAGCTTCCGATCAGTATCCTGTCATGTGAACTTCCATGCGATGGTGCGCTTTTGGGTGTTTCGTGCGTCTTGCCAAGCGGCGACCTCGCTGGGCAGGAGTAACTGATCCTCGATGCGCCGGTTCAAGCACTGGCGCGTGAGGATGCCAATTTCGATCTCCGCCATGTTCAGCCAACTGGCGTGCTTTGGCGTGTAGTGGAACTCAACGCGACGCAGGAGCTTTTGGGCGGCGCGCGCTCCGAGCACATCATCAAAGCACTTACGGAAGTGCGTGTTCAAGTTATTTAGCACGAGGTGCACACGCCGTACCTTGGCGTAGGTTTGGGTGAGCAATTCACCGACGAAGGTCACGAAGTCCACCTTGCCACGATGCTCGGTGACCGAGACGGTCCGTTGCCCGGCCTTAGGCTCGACAGCCACAAACAAGTTGCTCGTACCGTGGCGCGTGTACTTGTAGTCGTGCTTGGCGGGAACGCCTGCGGCCATGGGCAGCGTCGCACGACTGTGGCCGAGCAGCTGCAGGCTTTTTTCATCGATGCAAATAACCGGTTCGGTACGCGATAATGGCCGCGCATACAGCTCAAGCAAGGCATACATGCGTGCCGGTACTCTTCGCTCAGCACCCCGATGCACCCCATCATCTTGCGCCAGGGTTTGAGGTTGTTTTTTTTAGCATGCGCCGCACGGTTTCCCGGCTCACGCCACCCAGCCCCGGTTCCTGCCGGGCGGCACGTTCGAGCTCAACTATCGTCCAGCGCTGCCGGCCAGCCGGTGGTGCAGAACATGCCAGCGCCGTCACGCGCGCCTCCGCATCGGTGCCGTATTGACGCGGACGACCTGCACGAGCCACATCGAACACCGCCAGGTCGACGCCCCCTTGCAGATACGCCGCACGGGTGCGCCATACGGCTGTGCGACCGATCCCCAGTACCGCCATGATCTGTGCTCCCGCCAAGCCGCGATCCAGACACGACAGCACATGGGCGCGGTTCACCTCGCGCGTCGAATGCACGCCTTTGCTACGAATCTTGTCGACGGCCACGCGATCCTCTTTGGCCAGCTGCAGTTCTGTTTGACGCATGACGACACCTCTCCAATCTCTGCACCGCGTAGGTAGTAGTGCGAAATATATACATGTTTCGTTATTTTATTGTAAATGTACTAGCCGCCAACAAGCGGCTCAACACCGCTTACCTTCTCAAGGAACGCTTCGGTCAGCTGTGGGACTACCGGTGCGAAGGCTGGGCGCGACGCTTCTTCGACGAGTGGCGTAAATAGCTGCGCTGGCAGTGGCTCAAGCCGTTCGAGAAATTTGCCGAACTGATTGAGCGGCACTGGGACGGCATCGCCGCCCACTGTCGACCCGAGAACAAAGTTCCGCTCGGCTTCGTCGAAGGACTCAACAACAAGATCCATGTTATCCAGCGTCGTGCCTACGGACTGCGTGATGAGGAATATCTGAAGCTGAAAGTGCTCCCCTGCATGCTGCCGGAGCTGTGAAATAGGGTGAATCTACCCACACGACTTCACGAAGACCCTTAAAACAAGAAATCATGTTTTTAGATCCTGATCCTCTCCATCTTCGCGTCATACGCAGGCGCGAGCTGAATCTTGCAGGGCACGCGTTCGGTTGCCACTTCCAGCTCATAACTGCCGGCCAATAAATATTTGCGATCGATGCCTTCGCTTCGGCACACGTATCCATAACCAATGCCCTGCTGCAACGTATGGCCATAACCGCCGCTGGATAGCCAACCAACGCGCTGATCATCGCGAAAGATAGTTTCCCGGCCCAACAGAATTATGGCAGGGTCACCAACAGTGAATCCGCATAGCGATTTTTGCAACGGCAGTTTTTTTTGTTCCATCAAAGCCTCACGACCAAGGAAAGGAATGTCGGTCTTGAGCTTCACCGCCCAACCCATCCCGGCCTCCAGAGGCGTGTGATCGGGCCCGATGTCAGAGCCCCAGGCGCGATAGCCTTTCTCCAGACGCAGGGTCTCAATCGCACGATAGCCGGCATTGACGATGCCGAAATCCGTGCCGGCCTGGATCAATGCCTCGTAAACGGTTACGGCAAATTCCATCGGGATATGTAGCTCCCAGCCAAGCTCGCCGACATAGGTCACGCGCAGCGCCAGAACCGGCGCGCCAGCAATCGACAAGCGGTGCGCCCGGGCAAAGGGAAATCCGTCATTGGAAACATCATCGCGGGTCAATTTCCGCAATACTCGACGCGCATCCGGACCCATCAAGGCCAATACCGCGTTGGCCGACGTGACATCAACGAGATGGGCGTCCAACCCGGCTGGAATTTGCCGCGAAATCCAATCGAAGTCGTGCGTCGCGAAGCCTGTGCCGGTAACGATGTAGTAGCGGTCATCAGCGATCCGGGCAATGGTCAAATCACATTCAATGCCGCCGCGCACGTTGAGCATCTGCGTATAGACCAAGCTGCCGACCGGCTTGGTGACATCGTTGGCGCAGATCCAGCTCAAGGCAGCTTCAACGTCACGGCCGACTAACTGGAATTTGGCGAAAGACGTCTGGTCAAACAACGCGACTTTTTCCCGCGTGGCCCGATGCTCACGCGCCACGGCGTCAAACCAATTCGGCTTGCCGAAACTGTACTCATCGCGCGCGGTTTCGCCCGTGCCGGCAAACCAGTTCGGCCGTTCCCAGCCAAGTTTTTCGCCGAAAACCGCCCCTTGCGCTTTCAAGCGGTCGTACAGTGGCGAGCGTCGCAGTGGTCGCCCGCTTTGGTGTTCTTCATTCGGCCAAGCGAGGGTGTAATGTTTGCCGTAGAGTTCCAAGGTACGCTTGCGCACCCAATCGACATCAGCGTGCGACGGGCCAAAACGACGGATATCGACAGGCCAGACATCAAATGGCGCTTCCCCGCCGACGATCCACTCGGCTAACACTTTCCCGGCACCGCCGCCGGACGCAATACCGAAGGCATTGAAGCCCGCACCAACAAAGAACCCGCTGATTTCAGGCGCCGGGCCAAGGATGAAGTTGCCGTCTGGCGTAAAACTTTCCGGCCCGTTGAGCAGTTCTTTGATACCGGTGGTTTCCAGCACCGGCACGCGTGCCATCGCCAATTCCATGAGCGGCTCGAAGTGTTCCCAGTCCGGCTGCAGCTGCTGAAAATTGAATTTTTCCGGAATGCCGTTCACCGCCCAGGGAATTGGATTCGGCTCGTAGCCACCCAGCACCAAGCCACCGACTTCTTCCTTGTAGTAGGTCAGCCGATCTGGATCACGCAACGTTGGCAAATCACGACCTATGCCAGGAATGGCTTCAGTGGTCAGGTATTGATGCTGAATCGAGACCAGAGGCACATTGACGCCGGCCATCTGGCCGACTTCACGGGCCCATTGTCCGGCACAGTTCACCACCACTTCGCAAGCAATACGCCCGTACTCAGTGAGCACCGCGGTCACATGACCGCGGGTGATCTCGATGCCAAGTACGGCGGTGTCTTCGATAATCCTGACACCCTGCATCCGCGCGCCTTTGGCCAGCGACTGTGTGATGTCGGAAGGGCTGATCTGGCCATCGGTTGGCAAAAATGCGGCGCCGACCAGATCGGAAATATCCATTAGTGGCCACAGCTGTCGCGCTTCGTATGGCGTCAGCAGTTGCATTTCCAGACCGAAGGAACGTGCCGTCGTGGCTTGCCGCTTGAGTTCGATCCAGCGCCACGCATTGCAGGCCAAGCGCAAACCGCCATTCATTTTCCAGCCGGTAGCCAGACCCGTTTCGGCCTCGAGGCTGTTGTACAGCGCTACGGAGTGGCCGAGCAGTTGGGTGATGCTGGCGCTGGTACGCAACTGACCTACCAACCCGGCTGCGTGAAACGTCGAGCCCGAGCTGAGCTTGTGCCGCTCTATCAACAGTGTGTCCCGCCAACCCAATTTGCCAAGGTGATAGGCGATGGAACAACCAATGATGCCACCGCCGATGATTACCGCACGTGCCTGGCTCGGGAAATTTTCCATCTAGGATCAGGCCTTGGTTTCGGGGTTCATCGTATCGCCAGGTTTCGTATCCATATTACGCTGCACATCCTGCCACATCCACTCGAAACGAGTGAGGTAATCGTTGGCATAGCTCGCATAATCAAACTCGATCGTGGAACTTGCTTGGGATACCGCCGCCCACAGCAGTTCACGCAACAGGGATGCGCATTTCATTGCAACAAATCCGCGGTGACACGCCTCATCGGTAAATCGACCGAAATACCTCTGGAGTAATAATGTCTCCATGTCTGGCGTAAGTGCATTGTTGGATGATAGATTCGCCAAGTCGAAGAGCGGGCTATTGAACCCTGCATAGTCCCAGTCGATCAGCCAAAGACGTTCACCATCGTCGATCAAGTTGGCTGCCAGGAGATCGTTGTGTCCAAACACGATTGTGACCGGGCCTACCATCTGCTCGAGTAACATAGATATCCTTGCCAACTTCGGTAACTCCAGACCGAGCGGATTCTTGCCCACCTCGGCCAATTTCGCCAGATAATTGCGAACGACCTGAAACACCCAGAAGATGAGTGCAGGTCCACGAAAATATCGTGGAATATCAAGATGACAACGTCGTACCAGATCGACAATGCGGTCCAGATGACGAGCTTCACGCACGTCTTCGGGTGCGAAGGCGCGACCGTCGATGTATCGACTGACCAGTATCCCATCGCCGGCATGGATCACTTCCGGCGAAATGCCAGCCGCATGGGCTGCACGCGCTGCGGCCAACTCATTGAATCGCATCACGCCGTGCTCGGGCAGATCGCGGCCGATTCGCACGACAAAACGCCGGGCGTGGCGATCCGCCACCAGGAAATTGTGATTGGTCATGCCGCCGAGCAAGGGTGAAATTTCGACGGCTCCGAGCCAGCAGGGCAATCGGGCGATCTGATCAAGTAATTTCTGCTTGGCCATACTGCTCTCCGAGTACTCTCCCTTGAAGTGCTCACCGGTGGGCATGCGCACGCGCAGCCACGGCAGCTTGCGATCGACGTCGCGAACGCGGCTTTCGGTATTTGGCTGGATTCCATCCGTGACCGCGCGCACGCCATCGGTGGTCACGTATTTGCATTTGCTGCCGTTCTCCTCGGTACTGGAAGCGGTTTGCTGCTGGACATGGATTTCCCCTGCTGGCGGGTGGGACGGCCTCAGCATTTGAACAGCAGCAGCTTGTCGGACAAGCCGTCCCAACGTATGGCGTCCTCCAGCACAGGTGTTTTCGTGGTAATCACTGGCCATAACGGTACTAGCTCGACGGTGACCTGCAGCAGATTACGCACCCAATCAAACCGACTGACGCGACTCGCGGTGACGATATGGCGGGGATGTGGCGAGAGCCCACGCGAGCCAGTGTGTGACCTTACGCTGGCGCGGCCATTACAGATTGAAGTTCCACGCTGCGGTCAGCACTACCCGCGAGTCGGCAAGGGCAGGGTTGCCGAGGTTGGCACCGAAGCTGGAAGTATCGATGAAGGACAGATTCAGATTGATCGGACCAAAATCGCGACCCAGACCCACGATGTAGTCGTAGTAGCTGTCGTGAACGACGTTGTTGAGGTCGGAGTAGCCGGCGGCAGCATTGACTGTGATGCCGGTCGCGCCGACACCCCAACTGCCGCCGATCTGGTAATAGGTCGCGCTGTGGCCGCTGTTCGCGTAATCATTGGCATAGGAGAACATCGCGAAGTAGTTTTTGAAGAAGGTGGCTTTGACGAAGTATTCGTTGTAGTCGATGCCAAAGCCCGGGTTATATCCCGGAAAGGTATAACGGACCGCGTGCAGGTCGAGGTTGACATTCTTCGCCACGTCTCGTGACCAGCCTAGCGTGTAGTCCACTTCCTTGTTGATGCCATCGCCGGGATTATTAAAATTGTCGTTGGAGGACCCCCACACGTTGCCGTAAAATCCACTCGAATGGCTCACGGTCAACGACGGCTGCACCGCCGGGTCCTGGTTGGATAGACTGATACCACGGAACATGTAATCGCTTACAACCGTGACATTACCTTGGATCGTCCAGTCACTGGCTGCTCCATCCTGGGCCATCGCCGGCCTCGCCACCGCAAACGATACGATCACCAGCGATGCGAGGGCACCCAACTTGATCAGATTCTTCATGCGTTTCCCCTACTCACTTTGTACTTGCTTGCATTAAGTCCAGGGATGTCACCAAGGTTAAGCTACCGAATCTCTGCCATCCCTCCCGTTTCCTCACCCCTCGGGGTCAATCTATCCAGATTGTGCGCATGCACTCACGAATTCCACACTCGGCCAGTCCGCGACCGAACCCCGATGCCTGGTGCCACCGAATGGCAGGCTCACATCGCTGCACACAAGCGCTTTGACGAACACGCAACCCACTTGCAACTCTGCCGGGCCACCGATTCAGCCCGTGCCCCAGATCCTGGCACCGAGCCCAAGGCGGGAATCGTCGGTACCCGACAGACAACGCAGGGTCTGTTCATTTGTTGGCGAATGCGGCTTCAGCGGCGGCAATCTCCGCTTGGCGTTTGGCGATCATGTCGCCGATCGGCGGGCCTTGGAAGCGCTTGCGTTCGAAGGCAAGCCAGATGATCGCAGTCAGGATCAGGAAGCCGACCGTGACGTCCAGAGCCAGCGCATTCGGTGGTTGCACGCCGATCACGAAAATCGTGATCATGGCTACGATCGACAGGACCGCAAACAATGAGAATAGAGTGCGACCCAGATTCCACGGCCCCATCTTCGGCCACTTCGAAGTACCGAAGGTGACCAGACCCAAAGTGATCGGAATGATGAAAGAGAAGAACAGGAAGATCACCGTGCAGGACACGACCACGCTATACACCGGCGTGCCGCCGGCTGCTTCGGCCAGCTTGGCGCCCCAGACAAACAGCACGGCCAGAATCGCGGCTGCCCAGATCGCGTGCACCGGCGAGCGATGCTTGCGCGACACGGACGCCAGGGATTTCGAGAACGGCAGCCCGCCGTCACGCGAAAAAGCAAACATCATGCGCGATGTCGAAGTTACGGTCGCCAGGCCGCACAACAACTGCGAGATAAAGATCGCTACGTAGAGCAGCACCTTGACCGTCGGGTTGACTTGGGTGTCCATGGCCCAGAAGAACACGTTCCAACCTTGCTTGGCGGCGTCATCCATGTTCGGCAGCATCAGCACGAAGGCGCATAGCATGATGTAGCCGAACAGTGCCGACCACCACACCGACATCACGATACCGCGCGGTACCGTGTGGGCTGCGTTCTTGGTTTCTTCCGAAGTGTGGGCTGATGCGTCGTAGCCGGTGATGGTGTAGATGGGCAGGAGCAGACCCAGTGCAAAAACCCAGCCATTGGATACTGAAGGCCAGACGCCGGCACCGGCCTTGCCGGAATAGTTGGAGAAGGTGAACAGGCGTCCAAAATCGTAACTGGGGGCGTAGTACAAACAGGCGATCGTCAGTGCCAGTGCCGTGCCGAAGATCAGATAGCCGGAAAAGTCGGTCAACTTTGCCGTCAGCCCGATGCCGACGTGATTGATCAGGGCCTGCAGGCCAGTGATGATCGACAGGAAGATGATCAGCGCGCTGATCGAGTCGGTTATTGCGAACCGCGCTCCGAAAGCACCGAGGAAAAAGTAATAGGTGCCGACGTTGATGGCCGCGAGTACGGTCACCAGCCCAAGGAGGTTGAACCAGGCTGTCAACCAGCCAGTGAATCGATTACCGAGGATCGAGCCCCAATGGTACAGGCCACCTGCCGTCGGGTAGGCTGAAGAAATCTGTGCCATGGCAATAGCGAAAACAGCGGAGATCAGACAGCCCAGTGGCCAGCCGATTCCGATCGCGGCGCCACCCGCGCCCGAGGTCGCCTGGGCCAGTGAATTAATGCCGCCAGAAAGTATGCAGATGATCGAGAAGGAAATCGCAAAGTTGGAAAAGCCCCCCATGCTACGGGCTAGTTCCTGAGCGTAGCCCATGCTGTGCAACTGCTTGATGTCGTCGTCGTGCGCTGCCCCAGCGCTGGGTTTTGTTGGATTCATGGTGTTACCCCTGTGAAAGGTTATGACACGCGTTTATCCTCACTGCGCATAGCCGATTAGGCTGGCTTTGCATCCTGGGTCGCAACTCCTTAGTCGTGGCGCCTGCGAGATCCTGTTTCAAATTGCCTTTACTGCTGCTCCATGAAAAATATTTACCTAGATGCGGCCTTGCGAAGCGGCGGAGAAAATCTCGCCAGCTCCCTGCAAATCCAGTGGTACCGGATTACCGGCAGCAGAGGGGTCGGCAATTGCCATCTCGGCAATCAAATCGGCCTGGCGATCATCCACTCCCAACTCACCCAACGTGTGCGGCACGCCGATGTCTTTGCGCAGCTTGAGCACGAAGGCGAGGAAGCTGTCGAAGCCGGGGGCCGGCAGCTGCAGGTAAGCCGCCAGTCGGGTGATGCGATCCTCGATCGCTGCACGATTGAACTTGAGCACGTACGGCATGAAGGTGGCATTGGTCATGCCATGATGGGTGTCATACACAGCACCGACTGGATGTGAGAGCGCATGCATACCGCCGAGACCTTTTTGAAACGCGGTCGCGCCCATCAGTGCGGCCGCCATCATCTCGGCGCGCGCATCGAGATCGTCGGGTGTGCGTACCGCGCGAACCAGGGACTTGACCACCAAGCGCATGCCTTCGACCGCAATGCCATCGGCCATCGGATGAAAGCCTGGCGCGCAGTACGCTTCCAGACAATGAGAGAGTGCATCCATGCCCGTGCCGGCGGTGATCTTCGGCGGCATGCCGACGGTAAGCGCGGGATCGCAGATGACTATGCGCGGCATCATCTTCGGATGAAAAATGATCCGCTTGGTGTGTGTGCGTTCGTCGGTGATCACGCCGGCACGGCCAACTTCGGAGCCAGTACCTGCCGTGGTTGGCACCGCAATCACCGGGGCCATGCCATCGGCATCGGCGCGCGTCCACCAGTCGCCGATGTCCTCGAAGTCCCATACCGGCCTCGTCTGACCGCTCATGAAAGCAACGAGTTTGCCCATGTCCAAGCCACTGCCACCACCGAAGGCGACCACACCATCATGATGGCCGGCACGATACGCCTCCAGACCAGCAAGCAGATTTGCCTCGATCGGGTTCGGCTTGAGATCGGAAAACAACGCGGCGCCCAGGCCGGCGGCAAGCAGAGAGTCTACGGCCGCAACCGTGATCGGCACGTGCGCCAATCCGCTGTCTGTGACCAGCAAGGGGCGCAGGATACCCTGGCTGCGACAGGCCTCGGCCAGTTCCTTGATGCGCCCGACGCCGAATTTGATCGCCGTAGGGTAATTCCAGTTTGCGACAGTGCTCATGATCAGATCTCGTAACGCAGGTGGAAGGACTTCGGACGGGTCAGCATTTCATAGCCGATGCGCGACAAGGTGACACCGCGGCCGGTGTTCTTGACGCCGGTCCAGGCTAGTGCGGGATCGAGCGCATCGCAGCGATTCATGAACACCGTGCCGGTTTCTATTTCGTCGCCGATCCGTTCGGCTGCTTCCAGATCGGACGTCCATATCGATGCCGTAAGGCCGAATTCGCTGTCGTTCATCAGCGCAATCGCTTGTTCGTCGCTATCGACCGCCATGATGCCGACCACCGGCCCGAAACTTTCATCGCGCATCAACGACATCCGGTGGGTGACGTCCACCAATATCTGCGGCGCCAGATAGGCGCTGCCCGGCGCATCGGCAGGGAAGGTTTTCGGATCGATCAGCGCCTTCGCGCCCAGCGCCATGGCCTCGGCAATCTGCTTGCGCACGAACTCGGCCGCGGCCGGCTTGATCACCGGGCCGAGTGTGGTCGTTTTGTCCAGCGGGTTGCCAAGTTGGTACTGGCGAGTGAGCGCGACGAAGCGTTCGAGAAAATCCGGGTAAACGATTTTATCGACGTAGATGCGCTCGATACCGCAGCAGCTTTGCCCGGAATTGAAGAAGCTGCCATCGACCAGGTTTTCCACGCTATGATCAAGGTTGGCATCGGCGCGCACATAGGCCGGATCCTTGCCGCCGAGCTCGAGCCCGAGGCCCAGGAAGCGACCAACCGCGGCGGCTTCCATCGCCCTGCCGCCGCTGACCGAACCGGTGAAGTTGATCTGATGCACGCGACCCGAGCCGATGATCGCCGCCGTTTGAGCATGATCGAGCACCATATTCTGGAACAATCCGGCCGGCAAGTTGGCGCGGCGAAAAGCTTCGGCAAAGCGTTCGCCGACCAATAGAGTTTGCGTGGCGTGCTTGAGGATGACGCTGTTGCCGGCCATCAACGCCGGGATGATCGAATTCACTGCCGTGAGGTAGGGATAGTTCCATGGCGCGATCACGAGCACCGTACCTAGTGGTTCGTGCTTGATGTGGCGACGGAAACCAGCCTTCGGTTCGGGCTCGACCGGCGCCAGAACCTCGGGCGCGATCGCGATCATGTGACGGGCGCGCTCTTCGAAACCTCGCAGTTCACCAGCGCCATAGCGCACCGGGCGACCCATCTGCCAGGCCAGTTCGGGAACGATGTTCTCGCACATCCCGATCATTGCATCTACGGCTGCGCTGCAATAGGCGGCGCGCTCGGCCAGCGACCGGCGTTTCCATTGCGCCTGTGCGCTCGCCGCTGCAGTCAGCGCGTGATCGATCTGTGCGGGGGCGGCATAGCGGCGCTCGACGTAGACCTTGCCATCGACCGGTGACACCAGTTGTATGTTTGCTGTCATGAGATTCTCAGTAACGCTCGAAGCCGCGCTGAAGTTCCCAATCGGTCACCCGGCGGTCGTATTCCATCTGTTCCCAGTTGGCTGTGTGCACGTAGTGCTCGATGACTTCATCGCCGAAGGCCTGGCGTAACATCGTCGATGCGTTCAACGCCACACTCGCGCCACGCAGCGTCTTCGACACTTCCGGAAGTTTGTCGCCGTAGTAAGCGTCGCCTTCGAATGGTGCGTCCAAGGTCAGCTGCTCGTCGATCCCAGCCAAGCCAGCAGCGATCAGTGCCGCAAAGGCCAGGTAGGGATTCAGGTCAGCGCCACCGATGCGACACTCGATGCGGATACCTTTGCCACCCTCGGCACAAAGCCGGAAACCGGCGGTGCGGTTGTCGCGACTCCAGACCGCCTGGGTTGGTGCGAACGTGCCTGTCTGGAAGCGTTTGTAAGAGTTGATGTATGGGGCCAGGAAGTAGGTAATGTCATTGGCGTACTTGATCTGGCCGGCAACCCAGGAGCGCATCAGGGTCGACATGCCGAACTCGGCCGAGGCATCGAAGAACAACGGTTTTTTGCCCGCAAGGTCCCAGAGCGAATTGTGGATGTGGCTGCTGGAGCCGGCGAGGTCGTAGCGCCACTTGGCCATGAATGTGATCGACTTGCCTTGCAGCAGCGCGATCTCCTTGCAGGCGTTCTTGATGATCGCGTGGCGATCGGCCATCTCCAATGCTTCGCAGTAGCGGACGTTGATCTCCTCCTGCCCCGGACCCCATTCGCCCTTGGAATTTTCCACCGGTACGCCCGCGGCCTGCAGATGCTTGCGGATCGCGCGCATCACCGGTTCTTCACGCGTAGTCTGCAGGATGTTGTAGTCCTCGATGTAACGACCAGCGGTTCTGGGCTTCTGGTAATTCTTCTCGTGGATGTCCTCGTAGGTTTCGTCGAACAGGTAGAACTCTAGTTCCGAGGCGAACATGCCGGCGAAGCCGCGTTCGGTCAGGCGCGCGACCTGCCTTTTCAGGATGCCACGCGGGCTGTGCGGCAGGTCGTGCTGGTGATGGTCCTGCACGTCGCACAGAACCAGCGCAGTGCCCGCGAGCCATGGCACGCGACGCATGGTGTTGAGATCCGGCTTGACCACGAAATCGCCGTAGCCCTTGGCCCAGCTGGTGGCTGCATAACCGGGTACCGGTTCCATGTCGATGTCGTTGGCGAGCAGGTAATTGCAGCAATGTGTCTCCTCGTGGCCGCTGTCGAGGAAATACTCGGCTTGGAATCGCTTGCCGATCAGACGGCCCTGCATATCCACCATGCACGCGAGCACCGTGTCGATCTCACCGCTGGCGACAGCACTTCGGAGATCATCGAGACTGAAAGGTTTCTGGGCCATTTTCGAGGTGTCCTGTATGAAGGGTTGCGAATGGGTCCGGGGGTCATGCCGGGGTTTCCGGAAGCTTCAGTTTCCTGCCAGCGTTTGCGTCAGCGCGGTGGAGAGCACATCGTTCAACGTATGCGCCCAATGTTTTTGTTCGACTTCATCGAGTTGGTCGTTGCGCACCTCGATCATCACGCTATGCAGGCCGCGCGCCTCACCGTGTCGCGTCAGACTGTGGTACACCCCATCCAAGGGTCCGTACGGAAGGTTGTCGCCGACGCACAGATCCGGGTCGGCAGTCAACGATTGCAGCAACTTGTCGGCCAGCAGGCGATCTCGTTGCGAAATGACGCCGATGTGCCACGGGCGGTCGACGCCGAGGTAGCACGGTGAGAACGAATGGATGGAAACCACTCCGGTAACTAGGCCCATGCGCAAACGCTGGTCGATCAGCGCGCCCAGCTCACGGTGGAACGGATCATAGATACGCTGCTTGCGCAGCTTGCGTTCGGCGGCGGAAAGCCGCGCATTGCCGGGAATACGCGTGTCTTCGCTGTGGGTGATGATCGAATCGCTGGCATCGGTCGAGCGGTTCACGTCAAGCATCAGTCGGGAGTACGTCGCGTGAACCAGCGGGGCGTCAAGCAGTGCGGCCAGTTTCTTCGCCAAGCCGAGCGCACCGATATCCCAATTTATGTGCCTGAGCTGGTCGGCGGGACTCAGGCCGAGTCCGTCATAGGCCGGCGGAATGAAATGACTGGCGTGTTCGCAGACCAGCACGATGTCGCCACGGCCGTGCCGATTGAGTACGGCCACCGGGGGCTGGCACAGACCACCGGCAGTATTGGCAGGCAAGGTCTTGATGATTTTTCCCTTGTAATAATTATTACGTATGTGATATATAACCGCTGTTCCTGTTAAAGCTCTAACATTCAGACGAACTTGTCAAGTAGGGAGCGAGTGGAGGGATTGATGGCCAAGACCACCGTGGAAAAGCTACGCGAAGGCCTGGACGGTTTTTCTGCCACCGAGCGTCGCGTGGCGTACCAATTGCTGGCCGAGTACCCGGTGGCTGGATTGCAGAGCGCGACCGACCTGGCGCGTGCGGTGGGGGTCAGCCCGCCCACAGTGCTGCGCTTGGTCGGTCGCCTGGGTTTCGGTTCCTACCTGGACTTCCAGCGCAGCCTGCGCGAGGAACTGGCGGCGCAATTAAGTTCGCCACTGGCCAAGCAGCCAGCAACGAAACCGGCTCGACGCATGGGTTCGCAACCGGTGCAGGCGGATTTTTTCGAAACCGTATTGCACAACGTGCAGGAAACCTTTGCCAACCTTCCGAAGGGCGAATTCGATGGCGCGGTGCAATTGCTGTCCGATTCCCGGCTGCGCATTCATCTGGTTGGCGGGCGTTTCACCGATGCCCTGGCGCTATATCTGTCGGTGCATCTGCGCATTCTGCGGCCGGGCGTGAGTCACCTGCAGGAGCAGGAGTCAAACTGGCGGGATCAGTTGCTCGACATGAACAAGCGCGACGTGTTGCTGGTGTTCGATATCCGCCGTTACCAACCGAGCTTGCAGCGGCTGGCACATGCCGCGGCCGCCCGGCAGGCCCGGATCATTCTGCTTACCGATCAATGGCTGTCGCCGATCGTGCGCGTGGCCACCCATGTCCTCTCGGCTCGGGTGGCGGTGCCCTCGATGTGGGACTCCTGCACGGCGCTGATGGCGCTTTCCGAGTCCTTGCTGGCGGAGGTCAGTCGGCAGGGTTGGGAAAAAAGCCGGCGACGAATCAAGGAGCTCGAGGACATGCGCGGGCAGCTGGTCGATACCGACGGTTAGTTCTACTGTGTTATTAAATACGCATGACTCTCCGATGCGCTTTTCCGCAGCAAGGGCATCGTGACAGGTGTCGAGCGATGACGCGGGCGAGACGGAAGCGCAAGGTCGCGATCGAGCACGGCTGATGGCGCTGCATCGGCCCCAGCCCCACGCGGGCGGAAGCCTTCGGGTATGGCAGGTGCCTTGAATCGAGCAGCGTTTTTTTACTGCCGCGCAGGCGTTCCAGCGTCAAAAAGCCATAGGCGGCGATGCACAGACTGGCGTGATGATGAAAGCCGCGCCAGTTGCGTCCTTCGTAGTGGCCCAGACCGAGTTCCTGCTTGAGTTCCAGGTAGTCTCGCTCGATACGCCAACGGCCTTTGATGGTGCCGACGAGTGCTTTGAAGGTCGTTTTTTCTGGCAGCGTCGATAGCCAGTAGCGCAGCGGTTCGGCGTCGCCGCGAGGCCATTCGATGACCAGCCATTCGGGTTCTCGGGCGCGGTCTTTGTGGGCGGCGACCACGCGTACGCGGGCAAAGCGGCCGGACAAGGTTTCTTTTGCCCCTTGTCGCCACGCGATGGTGCGAAACGCACGTGCCGGCAACGCCCGCGCCAGCGCCCGCACGCCGATCGGTTGATGTTCCGCATCGCGTTGTACCCGCACGCGGGGGTGATCGCTGGCCGCAGGCGGTGGGGCCGGTTGATGTTTACCCCACCACACCGCCGTCAGCGGCCGGATGCCCAGCGCGTAGATCAACGCCTGTTCGCTCAGCGTATCGCGAAGCGCGCTGTCATCGCCGTAGGCGGCATCACCCAGCACCACCCCGCGTGGCACGCCGGCGGCGACGGCGGCGCCGATCTGCGCGGCGGCAATCTGGTTCTTGGTCAGGAAGCCCACCGAGGCAGGCACGCCAACGGCGGCGCACCGCAGCGGATCGTCGGAAAACTCGGCCGGCAGGTCGATCTGCCAGTAGCACGGCAGGCTGTCACCGCGCGTCAACACCGGCAGCACCTGCTCGGCGACCGTGGCCAGCAACGCCGTTCGTCGCTCCATGCCGAGGTCGATACCAAGTGATGCATCGACTGATGGGCCGAACGCACTGCCTGTGGATGCACGCGCGCCGCCCTGGCACGGGCCTTTGTCGCCGAGGCGGTGCTGGGCCTGACGCAGACCTCCGACCTGGTGGAGCGACTCAACGCCGATACGCTGCTGCGCCGCTTATGCGGATTCGATCTGCGCCGCCGGGCACCGTTGAACGAATCCTTGTTCTCGCGGGCGTTTGCCGAGTTCGCTGCCCAGGAACTGCCGGCGCGTGTGCATGCCGCGCTGGTCCAGAACGCGTTGGGCGATACGCTGATCGGGCATCTGTCGCGCGATGCCACCGCCATTGAAGCGCGCGAACACCCGGTCAAGGCCGAGCCGGCGCCGGCCGCGGTCCCGCGCAAGCGCGGACGACCGCGCAAAGGGGACGTCCGCCCCCCAAGACCCCGACCCGCATTGAACAGCCGCCGGCATGAGCTTGCCCGCGATGCTGGCCGATCTGCCCACGGCCTGCGACGTAGGCACCAAGCGCAACAGCCAGGGCTTCAAGACTACTTGGATCGGCTACAAGCTGCACCTGGATGTGGCCGACGGCATGATCCCGATCTCGGTGGTGCTCACCTCGGCCAGCGTGCACGACTCGCAGGTCGCCATCCCGCTCGCCACGATCAGCGCACAGCGCGTCACGAACCGCTACGACCTGATGGACACCGCGTACTGCAGCCCGATCCTGCGCGCGCACAACCCGCGCAGCGGCGAGAAGATCGCGTTCGCTGCGCATGAAGCTCAGCGCTACAAAGAGTGCAGCACCGTCGAGCGCGTCAACGCACACCTCAAGGATGACTTCGGCGCCTCGCGCGTCAACGTGCGCGGCCCCGCCAAGGTGATGACCCACCTGATCGTGCTGGTCCTGGCCGCCGATCAATTGCTGCGATGGGTCACGTAGCCCCCGGCGCCGGACCCCGCCAACACCCTCTGTGCGCGATGGCGCCGGATTCACCGTGCCCGCAAAACCGAGCGATGGACACTTCTTGACCACATCAGCATCCGGAGCTCCTTCCAAGCTTCCCGGACTGGCCAGAAAATAACTAGCGTGCGCTGGCGCAAGCACTCAAACCAATTTCAACGGGAATTTCGCAAGACCCTCCAATTATTGCGACTGTGGTCTAAAGCGGATATGCATGTTGCATCCGCCATTCGCCAGATCAAATCGCGCTACCGTTCTCTTGCGCCGTTGATGGATGAAAGACTGCGTCGGCAATGGGCGGCGATGGAAGCTCAAGCCTATGGCTGGGGTGGCTTGAGCGCGGCAAGCGATGCGACCGGCATGTCACGCAACACAATCCGCAAGGGCATGGTGGAATGGGAGGTGCGCAAGAAGAAGCCCAGGGCGGTGGTGCAGGCTCGCCTGCGCAGACCAGGAGGCGGCCGCAAATGCCTGACCGAGCCCGACGAGGTAGCGAAGCTTCTCAAGGCGATCTACGGCTACCAGGGCTCCCCAATTGTGCTGGCTACCCTCAAGCTGTCAGCCCTGTTGTTTGTTCGCCCTGACGAGCTTCGGCACGCTCGCTGGGAAGACATCAGCCTGAGCAAGGCCGAATGGCGTTATGTGACAAGCAAGACCAAAACGCCCCACATCGTCCCGCTGGCTAAACAGGCAATCGAGATCCTTCCAGAACGACGGCACCCGTTCCAGGCCCATGTGCCATTGGAACAGGCTCAGTCAGTCTGGCCTCATACTGAACGCAGTGCTATCTTAGCCAGCTGTCTGCAAGAGTTTGAGACTAATTCCGCGCTGCGCCCCGATCGGCCATATCCGTGGGTGGGGCTCGATACTGGCGTTCGACCTGCTGACCGCCCGCGGTTCCGAGGATGCGGATCCGGCTGCCACTACGGCGGTCGTGCAACGCGCGTACGAACTCGGCCTGATTCTTTTGAAGTGCGGCGCGAACAGTGAAACCATCAGGCTGTTGTACCCGCCGACAATTCCAGAGGATCAGCCGGACGAGGCATGGCGTTGCTAGAGCAAGCACTCAAGCCGACTCGACGGGGAGCGCCTGCGCAGACCTGCGGGTATTTTATTTAGTGGCACGTGTAGCGTGCGGGAGTTATAGATGATGAACACGGCGGTGGCGGTGGAATCGGAAACGGATGTGAAACTTGCGGACCCTGCACTTTTGCGGATGCAAGGCAAGATTGGTGCAGCGTGGAGCGACGCGGACGATGGCACGCGCGCCGAGGTGTACAACCCGGCTACGGGGTCACTGGTCGGCACGGTTCCTGACATGGGTGCGGCGGAGACCCGGCGCGCGATCGCGGCGGCAGCGGTGGCTCTGCCGGAGTGGTCACGCCGTACTGCCGGCAATCGTGCGACACTGCTGCGCAAGCTCCACGACGAGATGCTGGCACACCAGGAAGACCTCGCGATCCTGATGACGTCCGAGGGCGGCAAGCCCATCGGTGAAGCACGTAGCGAAGTGGCCTATTCGGCGTCGTTCCTCGACTGGTTCGCAGAGGAAGGCAAGCGTCTCTATGGCGACGTGGTTCCGGGACATCAACCCGACAAGCGGATTCTGGTGACGCGCGAGCCAGTCGGTGTGGTAGCGACGATCACGCCGTGGAATTTTCCGTCGGCCATGCTGGGGCGTAAGCTGGGTGCTGCCTTGGCGGCAGGATGCACGGTCGTGTGCAAGCCTGCCCTAGAGACCCCGTTTTCTGCGCTCGCATTTGCCGAGCTGGCCGACCGGGTAGGCATTCCGGCAGGGGTCATCAACATCGTGACCGGCCGTGACGGTGATGCGATTGGCCAGGAGATGACTTCGAACCCAGTCGTGCGCAAGCTGAGCTTCACCGGGTCGACCGCGGTCGGCAAGTTGCTGATGGCCCGCTGCGCGGACACCATGAAGCGCATTTCACTGGAGCTTGGCGGCAACGCGCCCTTCATCGTGTTCGACGATGCCGATCTCGATGCTGCGGTTGCTGGCGCGATTGCCAGCAAATTTCGCAACAGCGGCCAGACTTGTGTGTGCACGAACCGGTTCCTCGTGCAGGATGGCATTTACGACAAGTTCTCTGCCGCGCTGGTCGGCGCGGTGAAAAATCTTAAGGTTGGGGACGGACGAGACGAAGCCACCGGGCAAGGCCCACTGATCAACAAAAAGGCGGTGGAAAAGGTGACTGCGCACGTGCGTGACGCGGAGGCAAAGGGTGGGCGCTTGCTGTGTGGCGGGCATCCCCACGCGCTCGGTCATACGTTCTTCGAACCCACTGTGATTGCGGACGCCACACCTAAAATGCAGCTGGCGCACGAAGAGACCTTCGGACCGGTCGCGCCCCTGTTTCGCTTCTCGAGCGAAGCCGAAGCCATTGCCTTGGCAAACGATACGACCAGTGGTCTGGCCGCGTACTTCTATACGCGCGATCTGGCGCGGAGCTGGCGGATGCGCGAAGCGCTCCAGTATGGCATCGTTGGAGTCAACACCGGGATCGTTTCGACCGCGGTTGCACCGTTTGGTGGGATCAAGGAATCTGGGGTCGGCTCAGAAGGTTCCAAATACGGTCTGCTCGATTACACGGTATTGAAATATACCTGTATCGGTGGCCTACAGTAAGCCGGCATACCGCGTCACTGCGGGTAGCGTACTGATGCGGCTTCGTTGTCAATCAGGGCGGTGAGCTTCGGCGACACACGGTCGCCAGGAGCGGCTAGACGTGGGTGCGCTTGACGGGGTTCGGATTCTCGATTTGTCACGGGTGCTGGCCGGTCCGTTCTGCACTCAGATACTGTCTGACTTGGGTGCAGAGGTGGGTAAGGTCGAATCTCCGTCCGGCGATGATACGCGGCACTGGGAAGCACCTCACGGCGGCACATGAGCGCGCCGCGCGCGAACGCGAGGAACGCCTCTGTCCAAGGCGCTGGCGCGCGTGCCTGCGATGGAAGCGATCAAGCAGGCCAACGGCAAAGACCCTGAGACGGCGCACGTTTCCACCACCGACCCGGAAGCCACGGTCATTGAAGATGGCCGACGGCGGTTTCCGGTAGGCCTTCAACGTGCGCTACGCCACCGACACGCCAAGCCAAGTGGCGTCGGCGTCGACGTCACTCATCGCGGCACGGACTACGGCGCGATACCGGCCATGCTCGACGACCAGCTCAAACAGCGCTATGACGCGTGCCCCGACGAGATACGGGTCAACGGCGGCTTCGGCAAACGCGACTACATTAGAGGAAGCGGCCAGCCGCGGCACCACCGTCTACGGCCCGGTACCGCAGCCCAAGGACAACACGCGCGAGCGCTACGCGCCGCGGCCCAGCAACAGCTGCCTCGTCGCTGCCATCGCGCTTCAGCGCACCGACTTTTTTTGGGTGGCGCAGCGCTTCGACTCGTGGCCGATCAGGCTCAGGATAGGGGTCTGCGCGCCGGTCACATCGACGGCGCCCTGCATCGTCTTGCCGTCCATGGCCAGCGTCTCGTCGGGCTTGAGCTGGGCGCCCTGCCAGGCGGCGAGCGCCAGCACCACCGCCAGGCGATGGCGGCGGCCTTGCGCCCGGCGCGGATCGACAAAGGTCTCCAATAGCAACAGCGGGTGGCCGAAGCGTTGCGGCCAATCCAACCCCGCACGGCGCGCCACCAGCCCCAGCACGCGCGAACCGACGTTCGGGTAGCGCCCTGCCGGCAAAATCAGAAAGCGGCTGTTGTTGACAATCAGCTTGAGCCGGTCGAACTGGCTGCGGACTTCACCTTGCCGCACGTTCGGCAGTCGACCTGGCGCACCTCGCACGCCAGCCAGACCCGCGTGTCGCCGCAGGACAAGTCGCGAACCTGCCGGAGCTTGCGGTCGTACCAGCCTGACTGCGTCTGGCCACAGCACCCGTAGACGGTTTTTTCCCCGCCGAACGAGCGTGACCACCCGTGCCTTGGGATCGCCGAAAACACCCTTGACCGTCGCCTGCGGGCGGAAGCTGGGGAATCGATAGGCGTCAAGTAGACGCCGGGGACGCTTCGTGGAAGTAGCCATCGGCAAAGCGTGCCAGATTTCAGGGCAACGCTGAAGCCCCAAAAGCCTTGCTACGCTTGAGCTGCACCGAGATCACCGCGCGCAAACCATCCACACGTTTTCCCGAAAAGCCACCTTCACCTTAGTCATGGTCTGGACGCAACTGCGCCCGCCTGAATTGCTGCCAGGGACGCAGCGATGATAGCCAGCCCCTCGTCGACGATCGTGTCGCTAGCGGTCAGTGGCACAAGTATGCGAATAACGTTCCCATAGGTGCCGCACGACAGCAAGATGAGTCCACGCTTGGTCGCCTCCGTGACCAGGCGTTTGGCCAAATCCGCATCGGGCTGTTTCGGGTCGCCACCCTTGCAAAGTTCGATGGCCACCATGGCGCCAAGACCACGCACATCCGCAATGCAGTGGCTTTGGGTCGCCATGCTTTGCAGGCTGGCCCGCAGACGGGCACCCAGCTTGCTGCTGCGTTCGAGCAGGTTTTCTGTCTCAAACGTTTTCAGCACTGCCAATGCTGCTGCGCAGGATAAGGGACTACCCGCATAGGTCCCACCCAGACCGCCTGGCGCGGGAGCGTCCATGACCTCGGCACGTCCGACCACTGCCGAGATCGGGAAGCCGCCCGCCATGGACTTGGCCATCGTGATCATGTCGGGCGCCACGCCGCTTTGCTCCACAGCGAACCAGGTCCCGGTGCGGCCCGCGCCAGACTGGACTTCGTCGGCAATCAGTAAAATGCCGTGCCGGTCACATAGCGCGCGCAGGCGCTGCAGAAACTCTGCGGGCGCGACATTGAAACCGCCTTCTCCCTGCACCGGCTCAACAATGATGGCCGCCACGCGACTGGCTTCCACATCGTTTTTGAAAATGGATTCTACCGACGCTATTGATTCGTCGACGGTGACACCGTGCAGCGCGTTTGGAAACTGCGCGTGAAAAAGCTCGGCCGGGAAAGGCCCAAAACCCGTTTTGTAGGGCGCCACCTTACCGGTCAGGCCCAGTGTGAGCAAGGTGCGCCCATGGTAGCCGCCGGTGAAAGCGATGACCGCCGACCGCTTGGTGTATGCGCGGGCAATCTTGATGGCGTTTTCCACGGCTTCGGAGCCTGTGGTCAGAAACAGGGTCTTTTTGGCGAAGTCGCCTGGCGCCTTGGCGTTGACGCGCTCGGCCAGTTCAACATAAGGTTCATAAGCAAGCACCTGAAAGCAGGTATGGGTGTAGAGCTCGAGTTGCGTCTTGACGGCCTCTATGATGGCGGGATGCCGGTGCCCAGTATTGAGTACAGCAATGCCGCCGGCGAAGTCAATGTAGCGATTGCCTTCCACATCCCAGATTTCCGCGTTTTCGCCTCGTGCAATGAAAACTTCGTGGCTGTGGCCAACGCCGCGGGGGATGGCTGCCTGACGCCGGGCCATCAAGGCAGCATTTTTCAAGTTAGGTTCGCGTTGCATGGCATTCCAGAATGTCGTTGAGAGGGTGTAAACAGTCGTGAGTTTGGACTCACGCTGCGACGGCTACCATATACAGGCAGGCACTTCCTCAAGATGCACTGTACAGGTGGCAGTGCCTATACAGATCACAGATCAACCCTTGGCCATTTCCCATGTTTTCTCTCAATCCTCAAAGTTCGACGCCCTTGGTCGCGCAGATCGTGAAGGGGTTCTGTCGCCTGATTCAGGAGGGTGCGCTGCGGCCGGGCTCCAAGGCCCCGTCCATCCGGCAATTCGCGCATGCCCATGAGGTGAGTGTTTTTACGGTGGTCGACGCCTATGACAGGCTGGTGGCGCAGGGCTATTTCACCTCGCGTCCCTATTCGGGTTTTTTTGTGAGGCACCGACCGGGATCTGATACCGGGGTGCCGGGTCACGGACCCAGTTTCAACTTCGACTCGATGTGGTATCTGAGTCGGATTTTTGAGAACCGGTCGCTTCGCATGAAGCCGGGTTGTGGCTGGTTGCCCGGCGAGTGGTTGTTCCAAGAGGGGGTGCGCCGCAGCTTGCGCAGACTGGCGGCCGACAAAATGGACTTGGGTGGATATGGCGAGCCACAGGGATTTTCGCCTCTGCGCCATCTGGTTCGGGATTTGCTCGTGGAGCAGGAAATCGCCGTTACGTCGAAGCAGGTGCTGCTCACTCATGGATCCAGTCAGGCGATGGACCTAGTGGCTCGGCGGCTGGTTCGCCCGAACGATGCGGTGTTAGTGGACGATCCTGGCTACCCCAATTTGTTGTTCTCATTGCGGTTTCTGGGGGCTCGTCTGATTGGGGTGCCACGCACCCCAGCGGGGTACGACCTAGAGGCGCTGGAGCGTTTAGTCACTTTACATCAGCCCAAGGTCTTTTTTACCCAGCCACGGCTGCAGAGCCCCACCGGATCCGTGGCCCAACTTGCGCATCTGCATCGTGTCATGCAGTTGGCGGACAAACACGATTTTCTGGTGGTGGAAAACGATATTTATGCCGATCTGGATCCCGAGCCGAGAGCCTCGCTGGCGAGCCTGGGGCAGTTGCGGCGGGTGGTCTACATCAGCAGTTTTTCCAAGACTATCTCGCCCAACATCCGGGTCGGGTATCTGGCCACGAATCCAGATTTACTGGAAGACCTGACCCAGCTCAAGATGATCTCCGGCTTGACCTCTTCCGAATTCAGTGAGCGTCTGACCTACGGCGCCCTGATTGATGGACGCTGGCGAAAGCACGTCAAGGGCCTGCGGGAACATCTGGCAAAAGCGCACGAGGGAGCGGCTGCACGTTTGCTGAACATCGGGTTTACGATTTTTTCGGAACCCAAAGCTGGCATTTTCCTGTGGGCCAGGCATCCTGAAATACCAAATGCGGCCGAACTCGCCTACACAGCGACCGAGCAGGGCATTCTGCTTGGGCCTGGACACCTGTTCAGTCCGAATCTGCAACCCAGCGCATGGCTTAGATTCAATGTGGCTTTTTGCGATGATCCAGCGGTCTTTACCTTCCTTGAGAACCAGCGTCAAGCGGCTTGATAAACGCATCCCCCCAAGTGCTGTTCGTCGCACTATCAATGAGAGGGGAAAGGGGTGTGGAATCCCACTTTGAGTCAGCAGACGATTCTCAACCTGCCGCCGAAGCGGTGTCGTTGTGCGCCACCTCGGCCTCGATCCACTCCCGAAACGCAACGAGTGCTGGATTCTCGGCCTTGTGTTCGGGATAGATGAGGTAGTAAGCCCGGTCGCTCATGAACTCATGCTCGATCAGCGGTATGAGCTGGCCACCGGTCAATTCGTCCTCAATCAGGAACGGGGGGATCAGTGCAGCCCCCAGCCCATGGATGGCCGCTGCGGTCAGCATGGAAAACAGTTCCATGCGTGGCCCGGCCATGTCATGGACCACTGCCAGAGCGAGTGACTCGAACCATTGGCGCCAGGCGTAGGGTCGGGTGCTGAGCTGCAGCAGGGGCAACGAAGCTAGTTCGGTGGGTTTGCAGCGCCGGCGTGGGGCGATCAGCGTCGGGCTGGCGACCGCCAGCAGATGTTCACGCATCAACAGCCGGGCCTCGGTGCCGGGCCAGTCACCGTCACCGGCGTGAATAGTGGCATCCAGCCCCGCCTCCTTGAAAAGAAACGGGCGGGTGCGGGGCGTCAGGTGCACGGTCACACCGGGGCAGATGCGCTGAAAACCGGACAGGCGCGGCAGCAGCCAGCGCGAAGCAAAAGTCGGCACCACACCCAGTTCCAACGTGCGTCCGGCGTCGCCGTGGGTCATCAGCTCCAGCGTGTCGCGCTCCACTTCGTCGAGCCGTGCGCGCACGCTGCGGCTGTAGTTCTCTCCGGCTTCAGTCAGCACCACGCCGCGTGCGGACCGGCGAAACAGCTTGACGCTCAGGAAGTCTTCCAGTGCGCCGATCTGCCGGCACACCGCACTTTGGGTCACGGCCAATTCGCTGGCGGCCCGCGTGAAGCTCTGGTGCCTGGCGGCCGATTCAAATGCAGCCAAGGCGGCGGTAGAAGGGATCTTGCGGCGCATACGCTCTTTCGAAGAATCCGAGTGTGAAGTGAGTCCGGAGTTCCATTTTCGCACTTATACGTGCGAAAAAATCGTTTGCGCCATGTCTCAAGAAATTTTACAGTCAGCCATTACGTTAACCCCTCTTTCAGCAGCAGTGAAGATCAGCCTTGGGTTTCACGGTGCGCTGACCTAATGGAGTCCGTCGTGAGTTTTTCGAATGTGAAAGCCAGTTTTCAGTGGGATGATGCCCTTTTGATCGAGCAGCAGCTCAGCGCCGAAGAGCGCATGGTCCGGGACAGCGCACGTGCCTACTGCCAGGACCGCCTCGCCCCGCGGGTACTGGAAGCATTTCGTCACGAGAAGACCGACTCCGCCATCTTTCGGGAAATGGGTGAGTTGGGCCTGCTGGGCCCGACCATCTCTGAGGCCTACGGCGGCGCCGGTCTGAACTATGTGTGCTACGGCTTGGTGGCGCGTGAAGTCGAACGCGTGGACTCCGGCTACCGCTCGATGATGAGCGTGCAAAGCTCGTTGGTCATGGTGCCGATCAACGAATTCGGCAATGAAGCCACCAAGCAAAAGTACCTGCCCAAGCTGGCCAGCGGTCAATGGATCGGCTGCTTTGGCTTGACGGAGCCCGATCACGGCTCCGATCCCGGCAGCATGATCACCCGGGCCCGCAAGGTCGATGGTGGTTACAGTCTTTCCGGTGCCAAGATGTGGATCACGAACAGCCCGGTCGCCGACGTGTTTGTGGTGTGGGCCAAGGATGATGAAGGTTCTATTCGTGGCTTCGTGCTCGAAAAAGGCTGGAAGGGTCTGAGTGCCCCGGCGATCCACGGCAAGGTGGGGCTGCGTACATCCATCACCGGCGAAATCGTGATCGACAATGTGTTCTGTCCTGAAGAAAACGCCTTCCCCGAAGTGCGCGGACTGAAAGGCCCGTTCACCTGCCTGAACAGTGCGCGCTACGGCATCGCCTGGGGCGCGCTGGGCGCAGCTGAAGACTGCTTCCACCGGGCCCGCCAGTACGTGCTGGATCGCAAGCAGTTCGGCCGGCCGCTGGCAGCCAATCAGCTGATCCAGAAGAAACTCGCCGACATGCTGACCGACATCACGCTCGCTCTGCAAGGCTGTCTGCGCCTGGGGCGCATAAAGGACGAAGGCACGGCGGCGGTCGAGATCACCTCGATCATGAAGCGCAATAGCTGTGGCAAGAGCCTGGACATTGCCCGCATGGCGCGTGACATGATGGGCGGCAATGGTATCTCCGACGAGTTCGGGGTGGCCCGCCACCTCGTGAACCTGGAGGTGGTCAACACCTACGAGGGCACACATGACGTGCATGCGCTGATCCTTGGTCGCGCCATCACCGGCATTGCGGCCTTCGCCAACTGACGTGATGAGCTTAGCAGAGACTCGCCCTGCGCCGCTGACCGGCGTGCGCGTGCTGGACCTTTCGCGCGTGCTGGCCGGGCCGTGGGCTGGCCAAATACTGGCAGACCTGGGCGCCGACGTGGTCAAGGTTGAACGCCCCGGCGCCGGTGACGACACGCGCGCCTGGGGACCTCCGTATTTGAAGGATGAGGCTGGCCACAACACCAGCGAAGCTGCCTATTTTCTGTGCGCCAACCGCAACAAGCGCTCCATCACCATCGACATGGCGCGAACGGAAGGCCAGGCCCTGGTTCGGCAACTGGCCCAGCAAGCCGACGTGCTGCTTGAAAACTTCAAGCTCGATGGCCTCAAGCAGTATGGGTTGGACTATGAGAGCCTCTCGGCCCTCAACCCCCGGCTGGTCTATTGTTCGATCACCGGCTTTGGCCAGACCGGTCCCTATGCGCCGCGCGCCGGCTACGATTTCCTGATTCAGGGCATGGGCGGCCTGATGAGCGTGACAGGCCGCGCCGATGGTGAAGAAGGCGCGGGTCCGCAAAAAGTGGGCGTGGCGCTCACCGATATCATGACCGGGCTGTACGCCACGATTGCCGTGCAAGCGGCTCTGGCCGAACGCGAAAAGTCGGGCTGCGGCCAGCATATCGACCTGGCACTGCTGGACGTGCAGATTGCCTGCCTGGCTAATCAGGCCTCCAATTTCCTCGCCGGGAATGTGGTGCCGCGCCGCATGGGCAACGCGCACCCGAACATCGTGCCTTATCAGGACTTTCCCACGGCTGACGGCGACATGATTCTCGCCATCGGCAATGATGCCCAGTTCGCCCGGTTCTGCGCACTAGCGAACCATGCCGAGTGGGCGAGTGATGAGCGCTTCGCTACCAACCCTCAACGAGTGGCCAATCGCGCGGTGCTGGTGCCGTTGCTGCGTCAAAGCACCGTGATGCGCAGCACGCGTGAGTGGGTTGCCGCACTGGAAGCCGCTGGCGTTCCGTGCGGACCTATCAACCGGCTTGACGCGGTGTTTGCGGACCCGCAGGTACAGGCCCGTGGCCTGCGCATCGAGTTGCCGCACGCGATCGCCGGCAGCGTGCCGCTGGTGGCCAACCCGATCCGCCTGTCGGGCTCACCGGTGACCTACCGCAACGCACCGCCGACCCTGGGTCAGCACACCACCGAAGTGCTGACCCAGTGGCTCGCGCTCGCGCCCGCGATGATCGATGCACTGCGCGCGCAACAGGTGCTGGGACCCGTCAGACCATCACACACGGAAACTAAAACGCATGAAACCTAATTACATCGCTGGCGAATGGGTCGCCTCCACGGACGCGCGGCCTAACATCAATCCATCCAATACGGCCGATGTCATCGGCCTGTATGCGCAGGCCAGTGCGGCGCAAACCGAAGCGGCCGTGGCGGCCGCGCGCGCCGCGTTCCCTGGCGTGGCCAGCGGGTCCATCCAGGCCCGTACCGACGCGCTCGAACGCATTGCGGCAGAAATCCTGGCGCGTAAACACGAACTCGGGAACCTACTGGCACGCGAGGAAGGCAAGACGCTACCCGAGGCCGTTGGCGAGGTGGCCCGAGCCGGGCAAATCTTTCGCTTTTTTGCGGGTGAGGTGGTACGCCAAAGCGGCGAGCGGCTGTCTTCGGTGCGGCCCGGCATCGATGTGGAAATCACCCGCGAACCGGTGGGCGTCGTCGCCATCATCTCGCCTTGGAATTTCCCGATAGCCATCCCCGCGTGGAAAATCGCGCCGGCACTGGCTTACGGTAATTGCGTGGTGTTCAAGCCGGCCGAACTGGTGCCCGGCTCGGCCTGGGCTTTGGCTGACATCATTAGCCGTGCCGGTTTGCCGGCGGGCATGTTCAACCTCGTGATGGGGCCTGGCAGCCGCGTGGGGCAGACGCTGATCTCGCACCCCGATGTGAATGCCGTCTCGTTTACAGGCTCCGTTGGCACCGGGCGACGTGTGATGGCGGCGGTGGCCGAGCGTTTCGCGAAGGTGCAACTCGAAATGGGCGGCAAGAATCCGTTGATCGTACTGGATGATGCCGACCTCGCGCGAGCGGTGGAATGTGCGGTGCAAGGCTCCTACTACTCCACCGGCCAGCGCTGCACCGCGTCGAGTCGGCTTATCGTGCAACGCGGCATCTTGCCCAAATTCGTGGCGGCAATGGTCGAGCGGCTCAAATCACTACGGGTCGACGACGCCTGCAAGCCCGGCACCGATCTCGGCCCGGTGGTTGACGCCGCGCAGCTCGAGCAGGATCTGGCGTATATCGCGATCGGCCGGGACGAAGGGGCCCGACTGGCTTTTGGCGGCGAGCCGCTCAAACGGGAGGTCGAGGGCTTTTACCTCGAACCGGCCTTGTTCGTCGATACGATGCCCACGATGCGTATTGCACTTGAAGAAATCTTTGGCCCGGTAGCGTGCGTGCTCGCTGCCGACGACTACGAGCACGCCCTGGTGATGGCCAACGACAGCGAGTTCGGCCTGTCCGCCGGCTTGTGCACCACCTCACTCAAATACGCAACGCATTTCAAGCGCCACGCCCAGGCGGGGATGATCATGGTCAACACGCCAACTGCGGGCGTGGACTATCACGTGCCGTTTGGCGGTCGCAAAGGGTCAAGCTATGGTCCACGCGAGCAAGGTCGCTATGCCGCCGAGTTCTATACCACGGTCAAGACGGCTTATACCGCTGCGTAGAACGAGCGCCCTTCATATGGCGCCGGCTTGGAGATTGGCTATGCTGCGGTAGAGGGCAACCCGGTCGGCATACTAACCGACAACGGGTCGCCAGACACTTGGGGTTCGACCAAAGCGGCTGAGTTCCCTCAGCTAGCCTGAAGTTCTTCCACCTTTGACCCTGAAACCTCTCCATCTCTCGCTGCTTTCCCACCGAAGTTCATGACGCTGGCGCGCGCAAGTGGATGCAAGTGATACCACGGCGTATTCTTCAGGCAATTTTCTACGCGGCTTTCCACCTCCATTCCCACCTGTCAGCAGATGCCATGAATGCGATCCTTGCGGCAAACGACCATTCCCTTCCGTCCGTGGTGCTTGCCGAGCTGAAAAAGGGTGGTTTGTCGCCCCAGCGTCTGCTCCAGGCCGAGGTGTTCTGCGCCGCTTTCTTTGCGCGCGTAGGCGGCAGCGACATCCATCTGCATACGCCGATGCAATGGGCGGCGCTGGTAGGCGGCCTGCTGGAGTTCATGCAGCAGCGCCCGGCCGGGCGTGGCGTGGTGCGCGTGCTGAACCAGGCGAACATCCATGCCGGGCGCAGCCTGCTGCAGATCGTCACCGACGACATGCCGTTCCTGGTCGACACCGTGAGCATGATCGTCTTGACCAGCGCGCAGATTCACGCCGTGATCCATCCGGTGGTGACGGTATCGCGCGATGGGGCGGGAGCCATTGAGGCCATGGGCGAGGCGGCGGGGCAGGCCGAATCGGTGATGCATTTCGAGATCGACCGTGCCGCCGATGCCGCCGAGCAGGAGCAGCTGAAGGCCCGGATCGAGGCCGCGCTGGAGAATGTGCGTGCGGCCGTGAACGACTGGGCGGCGATGCGCGACCAGGCCCTGGCCATCGCCGATGACCTGCCGCGACGAGCGATGCCGCTGGATGCCGCCTCGGTGCAGGAAGCGTCGGATTTCATGCGCTGGCTGGCAGACGACAACTTCATCTTCCTCGGTTACCGCGAATATGAGGTGGCCGATGCCGATGGCGATCGCGTGCTGCGCCCGCTCGAAGGGTCGGGCATGGGCATCCTGCGCAAGACCGACAGCTTGCTCGCACCGCGTTCGCTGCGCTCGCTCGCCGCCAGCGAGCTGCCGCAGTCCGGTGCCACCGACGCGATCATCCTGACCAAGACCAACGCGCGCGCGCAGGTGCATCGCCCCGGCTACATGGATTATGTCGGCGTGCTGGAATTCGGCGCCGACGGCAGGGTGGTCGCCGAGCAGCGCTTCCTCGGCCTGTTCACCTCCAGCTCGTACATGGCGCGTCCACGGGACGTGCCGCTGGTGCGGCACAAGGTCGAGGCGGTGATGGTGCGCTCCGGACTCAAGCGCGATTCGTACTCCGGCAAGTCGCTGCGCCACGTCCTGGGGACGCTGCCGCGCGACGAGTTGTTGCAGGGTACCGAGGACGAATTGTTCAACACCGCGATGGGCATACTCGAGCTGCGCCAGCGTGCGCGCACGCGGCTGTTCGTGCGCCGCGACCGCTACGGGCGTTTTTTCACCTGTATCGTGTTCGTGCTGCGCGAGCGCTTCAACACCTCGGTGCGCGAACGTATCGAGGCCCTGTTGGGGATGGCGCTGCACGCGGTGCAGAGCGATTCCTCGGTGGAGATGGGCGAGTCGGCACTGGCCCGGCTGACCATCGTGATGCGCCCGAAGATCGGCGATCAGCCGGCCTACGACCTGGCCGAACTCGAGCAAGGCGTCGCCGCCATTGCGCGCAACTGGCACGACGAGGTACGCGCCGCGCTGGTGCACCTGCGTGGCGACCACGAGGGCGTGGTGCTGGCCAACCGCTATGCGAAGTCATTGCCCGCCGGCTATGTCGAGGACGTCAGCCCGGCCGTGGCCGCGGAGGATATCTACCAGCTGTCGCAACTTACGGACGACCATGTCCTGCGCATGTCCTTCTATCATCCACTGCAGGAGCCGCAGACGCTGCGCTTCAAGGTCTATCGCGCGGGTGGCGACATCTCGCTGTCCGAAGTGCTGCCGCAACTGGAGAACCTCGGCCTGCGCGTGCTTACTGAGCACGTCTACGAGATTCCCGGCGACGCGCCGCTGTCGATCCAGGATTTCGAGGTGCAGCCGGTCGGCAAGCTCGCTTTCAGCGTCGAGCAGGTGGGCGCGCTGTTCGAGGATGCGTTCGAGCAAATCTGGCGCGGCAACGCCGAGAACGACGGCTTCAACCGGCTGGTGCTGGGCGCCAAGCTCGGCTGGCGCCAGGTGGCCATGTTGCGCGGCTACAGCAAATACCTGCTGCAGACCGGGGTGACGTTTTCGCAGTCCTACATGGAGGAAATTCTCAACCGTTATCCGGCGATCACCGGCCTGCTGGTGGAGTTGTTCCTGGCCAGACTCGACCCGCGGCGCGAGGTCTTGTCGGCGCAAGAACTCAAGGTCACCGGCGCAACCCTTGCGGTCGAGCTGCAAACCCTGATGCCGGCCCCTATCCAGGCCGCGCAGCCGAGCCTGATCGACGAGCTGGGCAACGCGCTGTCGCGGCCTCGCGCCGAGCAGATCAAGGCTGTCGAAGGCGCCATCGGCACCCTGCTGGAGAACGTGGCCAGCCTCGACGAGGACCGCATCCTGCGCAGTTTCGTGGGCTTGATCCGCGCCACGCTGCGCACCAGCTTCTTCCAGCGCTGGCATGGCGAGTACCGACCGTACATCAGCTACAAGTTCGATTCCCACCAGGTGCGCGAGCTGCCCAAACCGGTGCCGTATCGCGAGATATGGGTCTGCGCCCCGCGCGTGGAAGGCATTCATCTGCGTTTCGGCGCGGTGGCACGCGGCGGCCTGCGCTGGTCCGACCGGCGCGAAGACTTCCGCACCGAAGTGCTGGGGCTGGTCAAGGCACAGATGGTGAAGAACACGGTGATCGTGCCGGTCGGCTCCAAGGGCGGCTTCTTCGTCAAGAAGTCGCCGACCGACGGCGATCGCGACGCGGTGCTGGCCGAAGGCATCACCTGCTACAAGCTGTTCGTCAACGGCCTGCTCGATATCACCGACAACCTGGTCGACGGCAAGGTGGTGCACCCGCAGGACGTAGTACGCCACGATCCGGATGATCCCTACCTGGTGGTGGCCGCCGACAAGGGCACCGCCAAGTTCTCGGACATCGCCAATGCCATTTCGATCGAGCACAACTACTGGCTTGGCGACGCGTTTGCGTCCGGTGGCTCGCATGGCTACGACCACAAGGGCATGGGCATCACGGCGCGTGGCGCATGGGAGTCGGTCAAGCGTCATTTCCGTTCGCTCAACCGTGACTGCCAGAGCCAGGACTTCACCTGTGTCGGCATTGGCGACATGTCCGGCGACGTGTTCGGCAACGGCATGCTGTTATCCGGGCATATCCGGCTGCTGGCCGCATTCGATCACCAGCATGTCTTTCTCGATCCCAATCCGGACCCGGCACGGACGTTGGTCGAGCGCGAGCGGATGTTCAAGTTGCCGCGCTCGAGTTGGGACGACTACGACAAGTCGCTGATCTCCGCCGGTGGCGGTGTGTATCCGCGCAGCGCCAAGTCGATTCCAATTTCGCCGCAAGTGCGCGAGGCGCTCGGGCTCAAGAGCGACGTCGAACACCTGGCCCCGACCGACCTGCTCAGCGCGATCCTGAAGGCGCCGGTGGACTTGCTGTGGAATGGCGGCATCGGCACCTACGTGAAGTGTTCTACCGAAACGCATGCCGACGTGCGCGATCGCACCAACAACGCACTGCGTGTCAACGGTGCCGACCTGCGCTGCAGGATCGTGGGTGAGGGCGGCAACCTCGGCATGACGCAGAAGGGTCGCATCGAGGCCGCGCAGAAGGGGGTCTTGCTGAATACCGACTTCATCGACAACTCCGCCGGCGTCGACACCTCCGACCATGAGGTGAACATCAAGATCCTGCTCAACGATGCGGTAAAGCGCGGCGAATTGACCGACGAGGCGCGCAACACCCAGTTGGCCGCGATGACGGACGAGGTCGGTGAACTGGTGCTGTGGGACAACTACCGGCAGAACCAGGCGATCACCCTGATGGAACATCAGTCGGTCGGGCGGATCGGCTCGATGGCGCATTTTATCTGTACGCTGGAGGCCGAAGGCACGCTCGATCGCCAGGTCGAGAACCTGCCCTCTGACGCCGAGTTGACCGAGCGCAAGACCCGCGGGCTGGGCCTGACCCGGCCGGAGCTGGCAGTGCTGTTGGCGTACGACAAGTTGCGCCTGTTCCAGCAGCTGGTGGATTCCGACGTGCCGGAAGATCCGTACCTGTCGAAGGAACTGATGCGCTACTTCCCCGAGCCGTTGCACGAAAAGTACGCCGAACACATGCAGCGGCATCGACTCAAGCGCGAGATCATTGCCACGGCGGTGACCAACTCGACGATCAACCGCATGGGTGCGACCTTCATGATGCGCATGCAGGAGGACACCGGAAAGGGCCCGGCAGCGATCGCCAAGGCGTACACGGCGGCGCGCGAGATTCTTGATGCACGGCAGTTGTGGGCGCTGATCGAGGCAATGGACAGCAAGGTCGCCGAGGATACCCAGGTCGACGCGGTCAAGCAGATCTGGTCGCTGCTGCGCCACATGACCCGCTGGCTGCTCAACCGTCCGGGTGGCTCGCTCAATATCGCCGACAATGTCGCGCGTTATCAGGAAGGCGTCTCGGCGCTGCGCAGTGTGCTGCCCGAGGTGCTCACGCCGACCGGCAAGGGTGATTTCTCCAGCAGCCAGGAGAAGTGGGAGGGCCTGGGCCTGCCGGCCGAGCTGGGCCTGCGGCTCGCGCGCGTGCCAAATCTGCGTGCGGCCCTGGACATGGTCGAGGTGGTGCAACAAAGCGGCCAGCCCATGGAGCAGGTCGCGCGCGTGTTCTTCGAGCTGGGCGAGGCGCTGGACCTGGAATGGTTGCGCGGGCAGATCGAGGCGTTGCCGGTCGAAGGTCACTGGCATGCGCAGGCGCGCGGTTCATTGCTGGACGAACTCAACCAGCAGCATCGCGCGCTGGCCTTGCAGGTGCTGACCCTGGCCAGTGATCGCACGGCTCTCTCCCCGGTGCAGGCGTGGCTGCAGCGTGACGATGCCACCTTGCAGCACACCCGCAGCATGCTGGCAGAGATACTCACCCAGAACGCGGACTATCCGATCGCCTCGGTGGCAGTTCGTCGGCTGGCCCAGTTGGCGCAGGTGCCGGTCAACTGAGCCGGCCCGATCCGCTGGAAGCTAGGAGCCTGTCGGACTTTGGTTGGCCGGCCTGCGAATCCGCCTGTGCGGTCCATATTTCCGCCGATTCTTGGCCCATGGAACCACCATGGGCCGGCGAACCGTCGAAAATCTGTCCTCGCACAGCCGAATTCTCGCCTCGACCACCAAAGTCCGACAGACTTCTAGGGGAATCGCTTAAGTTCGGAGCATTGGAGCCGGTGGGGAACTCCCACGTTGGTCTAGCGCATACTCGGCTCCCATACTTGCCCAATCCCCGCCCTTCCGATGCCGACACGATGGGCATGTAGCAACGAAGCAGCGTCCCGCACCAGAGAAGCTCTGATTTTGATCATCATCACGAAATCCCAAAGCGATATCCAGGATCCGGCGTCTTTGTGAATCAGCAAGTTCGATGAACGTCACTGGATAGATTCGCCGCATCCTGCGACTCATCCTTCGAACGCCTTCGCGGGAAAGATGAAACCGGGGTTGATCTAGAGGCTAAACGCGAGCAGCAGCTCGGTATACAGGTTGCTACGGGCGCTACCCAGCTGGCTGCCACCATTGGCGACCGAGACGCTAGGCTTGTAAAGCCCGACGAGTGGAATAACCGTCAGATGATCATTGACCGTCCAAGCAGCATAAAGGTCGGTCTCGCGTGCATCCAAGTTGCCGAGTTGCTTGTTCAAGGTGTTGAACTTGAACGACATCAAACTCACAAATATGTTCTTCGACGGTGCGGCGTCAATCTCCAGCATCTGGATCCGCGCGTTGCTATTAAATGGGCCGGCATAGTTTCCAGCTACCTCACCTTGGAACCACGTGCCAAACTTTGGTTCAGGGAGGCCGTAAAACAGTGAATCGAAGTTGGCTGAGAACCGACTGAAACGATATTTTGCCTGCGGGGACCAAGGCAGGCTGGAAAATGTCCAGCCTACTGTGGCATACCCAGCACGTTCATTCCCATGGCGTTGATCTTGCGAGGCATATTCACCCGCGAGCAGCAGGTCGGGTATGCCGGCGTTCCCCCGGAAGCGCACGGTGGTAGTTTTCATGCCATTACGTTGGGGATGAAGAAAGGCCCAGTTTTGATTAACGTTCGTCACCTTGATGTAGGTGAGGCCGAGGGTGCCCCAGTCCGCAACGTGCTCCAGGTTGCCGACGGCCATCGTCGCGTCAGACTGCACCCTTGTCTTCGACTTCAGCCACATCACGTCTCCACGCCAACCCTTCTCGCCACCGACGCTCACCTTGGCGCTTTCCGCGAAAGACCTCCGTGCCGCGAGGTAGTAAGCGCCACCACGGTTGAGCTCACCATCGAGAATGCCACGTCCAAGGTTCAAAGCATCACCACTAATCAGAAAGCCATTGCCGACTGTAATTGTCTGGCGACCAACGGAAATATCCAGACCATTTTTGCCGAGCGCGGGGAACAGATCGCCAGAGCGCCAACCAACATAGGCATCCTCAGGCGCCGTGGTGCGTTCACTCCCATTGCTGAATCCGGCTGCGTCCCCTTCCCCCCAGGTTCCGCTGGTCAACAGGTTGAACGCACCATACATCTGGCCACCGCCCACGTTGGCGAACCCATTGAATCCGTATGTGATGTAGCCTTCCTGCCACGTGGAGCCTCCCGCAGACTTGGTACCGGACTGGAGGTAGTTGTGTTGGCTGTGAAAGTCCCCTGCCACACCAGAGAAGTCGAAGTTCAGCTGGTAATCGTCTGTTTTGGCAACGGTCTGATCAGCGTGGGCCGGCGCGGCCACGCCGGCAAGCGTGGCGGCGAAGCATAGGCCGAGCGCACAGGTGGATATTCTCGAACGGGTATTCGTCATAAGGCTCTCCCCTCTCTAAAAGTGGATCCATCTCCCACGACAGATTTCGTGCTGGTTTAAGCTGTATCCACTTCTTCAATCGCAGCGGAACGGCGCTGCCCCGTGATTGCAAGTGTTGGCTGCTCACGCTCGTTGAAGTAATCCGGAATACTGGCACCGCCACCGGTCCCAGCCGCATACATTCCTCCGGCGTCCGGTTGCCCAGCGCCGGATGCGGTCTCTCACCGTTGTAGAAGTACGAAGTACCCCGTCACGCCCAACGTCAGCTCGGTGAGCATGAGGAAACCCCGTTTATTCTTTCCCAACTTTACTTAAGGACCGGTAATCGGGTCCTAAGTGGACGTCACTCGGGTCGTCCTGGCGGCAGCACGACCGCGTAGCCATTCCAATACGAGTAACAGGGACGTTGAAAAGAGAATCAGGATCGTGGCCACGGCCGCGATCACTGGGCTGATGTTCTCGCGGATCCCGGTGAACATCTGGCGCGGCAGCGTGACCTGTTCGGGGCCGGCCAGGAACAGCGTGATCACAATTTCATCGAAGGCAGTCGCAAAAGCGAACAGGGCGCCCGCGATGACCCCGGGGGCAATGATGGGCAGCGTCACCCCGAAGAAGGTGCGGATAGGTCCCGCCCCCAGACTATAGCTGGCACGCAGCAGATTTGGATCTAAGCCCTGCAGGGTGGCTGACACGGTCGTCACCACATAGGGGGCGCCAATGGCAGCCAGGGCCAGGATCAATCCAGAGTAGCTGTTGACCAGACCGTAAGGGGCGAAGAACAGGTAGATACCCAAGCCGGTCACGACCAGCGGCACGATCATGGGTGAAATGAGCACGGCAACCAGGAAACCCTTGCCCGGAAATTGCGCGCGGTGCAGACCGGCAGCCGCCAAGGTTCCCAGAACCGTGGCAATCACGGTGGCCGATGGCGCGACGATAAAGCTGTTGGTCGCCGCCCGTATCCAGTCACTCGAGTGAAAGAGCGTGTCATACCAGCGCAGGGAAAACGACTGGATGGGGTAGAGCAGCAGAGAGCTCTGGCTGAAGGAGAGCGGAATAATGACCAGAATGGGCAGTACCAGAAAAAGCAGGATCAGGGCACACAGGATACGTAGCGTGTAGTACCAGATGCGCTCGGTCGTGGAGACGTAGTGTGGAAGGACAGTCTTGAGCATGGTCGTCTCTATCCTAGAGTCAGTTCCTTGCCTGAAATCTTGCGATACAGGCTATAGAGCAGTAGGGTGCCCACGAGTAGGATCAGGCCGAGGGCGCTTGCCATCCCCCAGTTGGTCGTCTGATTCGTGAAGTAAGCCACGTAGTAGCTGATCATCTGGTCACCGGCCCCGCCCAGCAGTGCTGGCGTAATGTAGTAACCCACGGCGATGATGAAAACCAGTAACGATCCGGCGCCTATGCCCGGATAGGTCTGCGGCACGTAGACGCGCCAGAAAGCCGCAAAAGGGTGGCTCCCCAACGAAATGGCAGCGCGCTGGTAGGTGGGGGGCACCGACTGCATGACGCTATATAGCGGGAGCACCATGAAAGGGAGCAGGATGTGCACCATTGCGATGTAGACCCCCAGGCGATTGAAGAGCAGTGGTAGCGGTTCGGAGATCAAACCCAGATGCATCAAGGCGGAATTGACCAGGCCTTCACGCTGCAGCAAGACCACCCAGGCAGCAATGCGTACCAGGATCGACGTCCAGAACGGGATCAGAATGCAGATGAGGACCAGATTGGCCCGACGCTTGCTCAGGCGCGTGATCCAGTAGGACAGTGGGTAGCCCAGAAGCAACGTGACCAGCGTCACCACCAGGCTGATGACGAAAGTACGTGAAAAAATGGCTCGGAATGCCGAGGTGTCGGGCGGCACGGACGTGACGTCGCCCTTGCTGTTGAGCTTCAGATCCAGCGAGGCGAGAAGGTAATACGGGGACCAGGATTTATCGTTGTTGGCAATTGCGGCCCAATAGGGCAGCTCGCTCCATCGCTTGTCGATTGCAAGGAGTGCGTCGCGTGCTGCGGGGCCATCTGTGGCTTGAATGGGTGTGCGTCGTAAGGTTTTGAAGAGCAGCGAGCGGTAACCCGGGATCTCATAGTTCAAGCGTCGCGCCAGCTCTCCGGCCGACGGGCTATTTTTGGCCTTTGTCAGATCCTGGCTCAGGGCCAGATAGGCCGTGTCGGGCGGTGTCGATTTTCGGTCCCAATGCTGCAGAGCCTTCAGGGTGGTCGGCAGCGTCTGGATGACTTCGGGGTTGTCGATCGCCCGCGTCAGTAGCGACCCAATGGGAATGACGAATATGATCAGCAGGAACAGCGCCAGCGGACCAACCAATATCATCGCACGCCAAGCCCTGCGGTGCTGTGCGACCCGCATCGTGCGTTTGATGGCTGTGAGGTCGTCGAGAGTCGTGTTCATACCGAGATCTTGTGAAAGTGGGGTACGGGGCCGGCCATGCAGGCCAGCCCCGATGCAAGGTCAGCGGGCAGCCCACGCGGCGAAGCGCTGTTCCAGCTCCTCACCGTGGTCGGTCCAGAAGTCCAAGTCGTTGAACAGCGCGTTGCGCGCGTTGGCTGGAGAGTTGGGCAACTTGGCCAGAACGTCGGGGCTCAGCATGCCAATAGCTTTTTTGCTGATGGGGCCGTAGGCGATGTGCTGAGAATAGGCGGCCTGAGCCTTGGGCGAGCTCGCATATTTCACGAACGCAATGGCCTGGTCCTTGTTGGTAGAACCCGTCGGGATGACCCAGTAGTCGAAGTCGTAGACGCCACCGTTCCAGACGACCTTGAGGTTTCGACCTTCGCGTTGCGCTGCGTCAATCCGACCGTTATACGCGGCAGACATCACGACGTCGCCCGCCGACAGCATTTGCACCGGCTGTGCACCCGCTTCCCACCATTGGATGTACGGCTTGAGCTCATCGAGCTTCTTGAATGCGCGATCCACACCTTCGGGAGTGGCCAGGACCTTGTAGACATCGCTGGGTGCAACGCCGTCAGCCATGAGGGCGAATTCCAGGTTGTAGTGTGCGCCCTTGCGCAGGCCGCGCTTGCCCGGGAATTTCTTCACGTTCCAGAAGTCCGCCCAGCCGGTAGGTGCCGTTTTTAGCGCATCGGCATTGTAGGCGAGCACCGTGGACCAGACGAAGGTTCCCACACCGCAGTATTTGAGTGCGCCTTGGACTATGTCGCTCTTGTCGAGGATTTTGCTCCAGTCTATGTTTTCGTAGGTGCCTTCCTCGCAGCCGCGACCCAGGTCGCCGGTTTCTACCTCGACCGCGTCCCAGACCACGTCGTGGGACTGGACCATGGCCTTGACCTTGGCTTGTTCGCCGTTGTAGGCCACGGAGATGACAGGTTTCCCGGATTCCTTTTCGAAGGGTTTGATGAAGGCGGCAGTCTGGGCGTCACCATTGGCGCCGCCGAAGTTTACGACGGTCAGGTCGCGAGCCTGTGCAGAGGTTTGTCCGAGCATTGCGAAGGGCACAGAGAGTGCGAGTGCGAGCAACAGAGGACGAGGTTTCATGGACGTCTCCTAGTTATTGTGGGGCGGGTGAAAAATCAGGGCTGAAAAACACGGACGTGTTCATGAGCGACGATCAGGTTGACGTGTCCCCCTTGGCCTCGTGTTCCGGAGTCCGCAGCCAGGGGCATTTTGACAAAAAAAGTTTCCGAATCGGCGATGCGGCAACGTAGTCGGACGTGGTCTCCGAAGTAGACCTCGTCGACCCGATTGGCCTGGAATTGATTGCTGCCGTTGCTGTCCGTGCAGGGTACAATCCGCTCCGGACGTATGGCGACGATGCAGGGACTACCGATTACGAGAGCTTGGGTGTTGATGCCCCACAGCAGGTGTTCGCCCGCGATTTCGACCTGGCAGGAATCGCCATCGACCGCTCGTACCGTACCTGCGAACTGGTTGCTGTCCCCCACGAAGCCGGCTACGAAGCGGTTGCAGGGTGATTCGTACAGCGTGTCGGCTCTGGAGACCTGCTGGATGATTCCCTGGTTGAAGACCGCGATCCGGTTGCTCATAGTGAGCGCTTCGCTCTGGTCGTGCGTGACGTAGACGAAGGTTATGCCGAGCTGACGGTGCAGCGCCTTCAGCTCCAGTTGCATGTGTTCTCGAAGCTGCTTGTCCAGGGCACCTAGCGGCTCGTCCATCAGCACGATCTTCGGCTGAAACACCAAGGCTCGTGCCAGCGCGATGCGCTGTTGCTGTCCGCCAGATAGTTGCGCTGGATAGCGTTTGGCGAAATCCTGCATCTGGACCATGGCCAGCGCATCCATGATGCGTTTGGTGCGTTCCTTGGGTGCAATTTTGCGCACCTTCAGGGGGTATTCCAGGTTGCGTTCCACCGTCATGTGGGGAAACAGTGCGTAGTTCTGAAACACCATGCCGAGATTGCGACGGTGCGGGGGAACGTCATTGAGCCGCCGACCTTCCAGGAAGATATCCCCCCCGGTGGGCGACTCGAAGCCGGCCAGCATCATCAGGCAGGTCGTCTTGCCGGAGCCTGACGGGCCCAGCAGCGACAGGAACTCGCCCGGGTAGATATCGAGGTTGAGATCTCGAACGACTAAGTGAGACCCATCGTAGGATTTTTGAACCCCTTGGAATCGGACCAGGGGCTCGGCAGTAGGGACAGCAGACATCAAGGGGTACCTCCGGGTGCGAGCAGGCGAATCGACACTCGCTTCAAGACACCATTCTTCCCGAAGAATAGCCAGACCTTCTTCCAGGACGCTATCAGGGATTGTCAGGGGGACGAGGAAGCGGATGACGTTTCCGTAGGAGCCGCAGGTCGGCAGAATTAGTCCCTGTTCCATGGCCCGGCGCTGAATCCGTGCGGCCGTTTCTGGGTCTGGTTTTCCCGTCGCGGGATCGCGGAATTCAGCAGCGATCATGGCTCCCAGCCCGCGCACTTCGGCCACATGCGGGTGCTTGTTGGCCGCGAGCGCCGCACGCAGCCGCTCGCCCAGGACTTCGGCGCGAGCGACCAGCCCTTCGGATTGGATGATGTCCAGCACTGCGAGCCCCGAGGCGAGGGCCAGCGGGTTGCCGCCATACATACCACCCAGCGATCCGCGCGGAGCGGTGTCCATGATATGCGCGCGGCCGCAGACGCCCGATAGCGACATGCCGTCCGCCAGGCTCTTGGCCATGGTGATGAGGTCGGGTACGACCCCCGAGTGTTCGACGGCAAACATGCGTCCGGTGCGGGCAAATCCGGTTTGCACTTCGTCTACGATCAGCAGGATCCCGTGCTCATCGCATCGCTCACGCAGCGCCTGCAGGAAATCTGTCGGGGCCACGTTGAAACCGCCTTCGCCCTGAACCGGTTCGATGATGATGGCCGCCACACGCTTGGGGCTGATGTCGGCCTTGAAGAGCATGTCCAGGGCCTTGAGAGAGTCCTGGGTAGTAATGCCGTCTAGCGGCGTGGGGAAGGGGATGTGGTAGAGCTCGCCAGGCAAGGGGCCGAAATCTTGCTTGTGCGGGGCGACTTTCCCGGTCAGGGCCATGCCCATGAAGGTACGGCCGTGGAAGGCACCCGCAAACGCGATGACGGCGGTACGGCCGGTGGCCGCACGGGCGATCTTGATCGCGTTTTCCACCGCTTCCGCACCGGTGGTGAAAAATGCGGTCTTTTTCGCGTGGGTGCCAGGCGTGAGGTGATTCACCTTTTCCGCTAGCTCGATATACGAGGTATAGGGCGCGACCTGGAAGGCCGTGTGGGTGAGTGTGAATGCCCTGAGCTGTGCCGCAATGGCTTCGACGATGCGTGGGCGGCAACGCCCAGTGTTGGCAACCGCGGTGCCCGCCGCGAAGTCGATGTAGCGCTTGCCTTCAGCATCCCAGAGTTCTGCGTTCCAGGCGCGCTTGGCAAAGAAATTGCTAGCGACCCCAATGGGGATAGTGCCGTACTTGCGATCCTGCCGCTGCTGGTTCAGACCCGTCATGCTTATCTCTGATCCTGGCACGTTGTTCCCCTGCCGTGTTTTTTTACTATACTGAGGCTACGGTCTATCGAATAGACCCATTTCGATAAATTTAATAGAGCCAATTGTGGAATCCTTCGTTCTCTCTGAATGGTTGCAGCAGCACGTCTTCATCCGGGATGATGGCCCTGCGTATCTACGTTTATACGACTTGATTCGTAGAACCATTCTGGATGGTCATCTGACTGCGGGCGCACGTCTGCCGTCTTCGCGGAGTCTGGCGGCCGAACTGAATATTGCCCGCAACACGGTGATGCGGGTCTACGATCAGTTAACCGAAGAAGGCTATGTGCACGCCGGCGTGGGCCGAGGCACCTATGTCGAAGACATCAGCCAGGATCTGGTGGAGCCGACAGTTCATGAGCAGACGGCCCAGAATCACGCCGACGACAGAACGGTTCCCAGCCGCAATTTGTCGCGCCGTGGGCGGGTGGTGCTGTCGCATCTGGGCTTCTCTAATGTGCAGGCCGGCGCCTTCATGCCGGGGGTTCCCGAGGTGCGCGAGTTCCCGCTCAAGGTCTGGTCGCGCATTCAGAATCGGCTTTGGCGCAAGGATCCCTGGGATTTGATGCGCTATGCGCCGGCCGGGGGCTACGGGCCCTTGCGCCAAGCTATTTCCGATTATTTGGGCAGCGTCCGCTCTGTGCGTAGCTCAGCCCAGCAGGTCGTCATGACCACAGGCATTCACCAGACCATTGACGTGGCGACCCGGCTGCTCTGCGATCCTGGGGATACCGTCTGGATCGAGGAGCCTACTTATTGGGGGGTGCGTAATCTGGTGCTGTCCTCTGGCTTGCAACCGATACCCATCCGGGTTGACGACGAGGGCATCCGGCCCAGTGAACAGGACTTGGCGCGTCCGCCGCGGATGATCGTGGTTGCTCCTTCGCATCAGTATCCGCTGGGTATGGTGATGAGTCTGGCTAGGCGGCGTATGTTGCTGGATTACGCACGCCGGGTCTCCTGCTGGATCCTGGAAGATGATTACGACAGCGAATTTCGCTACGGCAGCCGTCCTCTGTCCTCCCTGCAGGGCATGGACGAGGATGGGCGGGTGCTGTATGCGGGCAGCTTCAGCAAAACCTTGTGCCCGGGACTTCGGGTGGGATTTTTGGTGGCCCCTGAAGCCGTGGCGGAGGCCTTTGCCAACGCGGTGGCGGAGCTCTATCGCGAAGGCAACATGGTGCATCATGCTGTCCTGAACGAGTTCATTCGGGGCGGCCATCTGGGTTCTCATATTCGACGGGTGCGCCGGCGTTACGCCGAGCGGCGTACCTGTCTCATCGAGGAAATCCGGCGGCATTTCGGCGACGCGCTCGATATCGTGGGCGACGATGCTGGTCTGCACCTGATCTTGGCGTTGCCCGATGCAGTGGACGATGTCGTCGTGGTTCGAGACGCACTGCAGCAGGGCGTCGTGACGCGTCCTTTGAGTACCTATTATTTGGATCGGGCGGGTGCCCGGTCCGGACTATTGCTGGGTTATGCGGGGGTGACCCCCGACGAGATCCGGCCGGCCTTTGATACGCTGGCGCGTGTGATTGGCTGCTATCTGCAAACCATGGAGCCGAGGGGATCCGCTCTAAGAAGCAAAACGCACTGGCACACAGTGACATCAGCTATCACCTGATTCCGTGACCCTTCCCAGGCGTGACGCGCCTACCACACATGTACAGCCGATTCGCACCAAACCCGACGATGTGCGCAGCACGTTTAGCCGTCGGGTTGCTGCGCGAGCACGACGCCGTGTCGGGATTTAAGGTGACGATGATCATTTCCGCCGCATTTTCTGCCTGTCGCGCAGCCGCCCGCCGCGCCGGGGGCGACGATGAGATGGTGTGGGCGGCTCGGTCAGCGTCGGCGGCGGTCAGCGGCGGGGCGGCGAAGGGTTCGTGCATCGGATCGGGGGCAGTCCACGCAACGTGGAGCTCATGCCATACGTGAAACACGGGACAATGCCGGCCAAAATTTGAGGACCACATGGCCCGCGTGGGCAGTGAACTTGGCGGCCACGCACATCCGGGTTGCCTGTGCTCGCCGTTTTGGCCCGCATCCAATCGATCTTTGCCGAGCATTGTTGGCCTCGGTGGGTATTGGACATGGACTTTCTTGAAACGTTGTTCCGCGAAGAAGCTAAAAAATGCCGAGTTCCTGTGAGGAACCGGGACATGGGGCCACTCATCGGTCGTAGTGGAACCTGCATTGCGCGATCTGGATCACGCTGATCTTTTCAGGCTTGATCTGCTCCTTTGATGGCCTGCCCATGTCGAAGAGTCGATAGACAAGGCGATGCTCCAAGGTGATCCTGCGAGACCACCAGCCTGTCCAGTTGGACTTCAGAGACTCGGGCTTGCCTATTCCTCCTGGGTGGCCATTCACGCCTTCCTTTTCGCCGAGGCGTTCGCGCAGGCCGTCGCTGGGCCTTTGGCAGGCTTGGTAGCCACTTGCTCCTTCAATAGGAGCTTTTGTTTCCGCGTGAGGGCTTTTATGCCTCTGCTGCGCGCCGCGGCGGTGCCGGTCGCACTCGCAACCTCGCGGTCTTTCGGCACCAGGATCCGCGCGCCGGCGGGTAGAGAATCGTCGGCTTCAGCCATGGCGGCGTGCAGGCGTTCCGCGTTCGCTTGGGTGCCGAACAGATAGAGGGTTTCCTGGATGGAGTTGTAATCGCTCATGGACATGATCACTGCGTCTTCGGAATCGCGGCGGGTGATGATTGTGATGGTGTGATCGGCAGCGACCGTATCGAGCACGTTCTTGAGATTGCTCCGGACGTCAGTGAAATTTACAGTGCGCATGGGCTGGGCCTCCTTAATCCAGCTGTGCCCGCCAGTCTGCGACGCTGCGGGTGGTTCGATTCAACAGACGTACGTCAATCCGCGTCTCCAGTCCCCGCAGGATGTGGCTCGGCGCCGATTGGAAAACGCTCAACTTCGCTGCGACCTTGGTGGAGCTGCGCTTTCGCGCAACCGCGACGAAGGTGAGAACATTATTGACGTCGCTACGCGACATTCATGAAGCAAGCGCATGCGGACAAGCGCTCTATGCCACTTGATCGCGCACCGATTCGGTGCTGGCGTGCGCGTGCAGACCAACGGAGAACCATCATGGATCAAGGCATACAAGGCAAAGTCATCGTCATCACCGGCGCCAGCAGCGGGCTCGGCGAGGCAGCCGCCAGGCTGTTGAGCGCAAAAGGTGCCAAGCTCGTACTTGGCGCAAGGCGTTTGGCGCGCCTGCAGGCGCTGGCCAGGGAGCTCTCGCTTGACGACGCGGCGGTTATGCGGGCCGACGTGACCGATTGCGCCCAGGTCAAGGCGCTGGTCGACCATGCGCTCGCCACCCATGGAAGGGTCGATGTAATGCTCAACAACGCCGGTCTGATGCCCAACTCGTTGTTGCAGAAGCTGCACGTTGAAGAGTGGGATCAAATGATCGACGTCAACATCAAGGGCGTCCTCTACGGCATTGCCGCCGCGCTGCCGCACATGATCGCTCAGAAGCATGGCCACATCATCAATGTATCGTCGGTGGCCGGTCACAAGGTTGGCGCAGGCGGCGCGGTCTACTCGGGCACCAAATGGGCAGTCCGGGCCATCAGCGAAGGTCTGCGCCAGGAGGTGAAACCGTACAACCTGCGCACTACGATCATCTCGCCTGGCGCGGTCGACACGGAGTTGACCCACACGATCACCGATCCCGACATCGCCGCCGGAATGGCCAAGACCTACGCCCACGCCATCTCGGCAGACTCCTTTGCCCGCGCCGTCGCGTTTGCAATTGGCCAGCCTGAAGACGTAGACATCAACGAGATTCTTTTCCGCCCTACGGCACAGATGTACTGATTGCAGTACGGCGCCGACCCGGCGCGCACCTTTCACACGCAGCGGCGATGGTAGGGCGGGCATTGCCCGCCGGCTCTTCTGCATCAATGCAAGATGTGATCAAGAGCCAGGGCAGAACCGAAGGGACTCCCACGCTGGTCTGGCGGTCAGCTCACGAAGCGAAAAAATCGTCCGGCGTCCACGCGTGCCGGCCATCGCTTTAGTCCGGCACAGCTACGTGGGTGCGCTCGGCGCGGTCTCCGATTGTGGTGCGCGGCGCTACGGCTGTGCCGGCGATGTATGGTTAAAACATGAGGTGACCGTTGATGGCGCAATTGCTCTCCTTGAACGTAGGCCTGCCGCAAGATGTCCGCTGGCATGACAAGACCGTGCACACCGCCGTGTGGAAGCATTCGGTTGCCGGCAAAGGCCGGGTGCGCCATCTCAATATCGATGGCGACAAGCAGGGGGACCTGATCGGACACGGTGGCGGCGGCGGACGCCTTGCTTTAACCTGCCTGGCCGTAAGCTGGCCCAGATTGAACGAGCACTGCGCATCGAAGTATTCTCGCGCGGAGATGGGCACGCACCGTTGTCGCGCAGTTATTCACTCACCGTGACGTCCAACCCCGCGCATTACTGCATCAGCGTCAAACAGGAACCCCACGGCGCCGCCGGGCGCTACCTGCGCGAGCGCGTGCAGGTGGGCGACACCCTGGACACGGCCGCTCCGCGCGGCGAATTTGTCCTGCGTCAAGGCCCCCAGCCAGTCGTCTTACTGAGCGCCGGGATCGGCGTTACCCCGGTGCCGGCGATGCTCCGTGCACTCGCGGAGTCTGCCTCGACTCGTTCACAAGCGGCGGGACCTGTCCATGCACCTCCTGGAGATCCCGGCACCGGTCCGCTGGTATCGTTTGCGCGCAGTGGGCTCACTGTCAACTGGAATGACCGTTACGCGAGCCTGATCGAACTCGCCGAAGCCTGCAATGTCAGAACCCGTTTTGCCTACCGTACAGGTGTGTGCCACACCTGTATTACTCGACTGGTGGACGGTACCGTGGCCTACCGTCCAGAGCCGCTGGAGCGTCCAGGCAAGGATAATGTGCTGATCTGTTGCTCCCAGCCTACGGTCGACGTCGTGATCGATATCTGATGCGGTAGTGTCTGTCTGTGCACACGGCGTAATTCGCATGTGATGCAAAGCACCGGTCGCACCTCGCATCGCAGTCGCTCGCCCGAGTGCAGGGCCAAGAAGACTGGGGCGATGCCTTTCCGGTCCGCCTCACCACGGGATGTCAGGTGCGTGATCCTGATGCATGTAATCCGGACTTAGCCGGTCTCGAACTTGTGCCACGCTCGGCTGGCCACCGCCGGCAGAGCCGGGGGAAACTCTCCCCTTGATATAGAAGCGGTCGGTCGAGGGTGTAGGCCGGGACGGCCCGCCGCGCTACCGGGACCCCGGTGCGGCGGCTAGTTCTACTGTGTTATTAAATACGCATGACTCTCCGATGCGCTTTTCCGCAGCAAGGGCATCGTGACAGGTGTCGAGCGATGACGCGGGCGAGACGGAAGCGCAAGGTCGCGATCGAGCACGGCTGATGGCGCTGCATCGGCCCCAGCCCCACGCGGGCGGAAGCCTTCGGGTATGGCAGGTGCCTTGAATCGAGCAGCGTTTTTTTTACTGCCGCGCAGGCGTTCCAGCGTCAAAAAGCCATAGGCGGCGATGCACAGACTGGCGTGATGATGAAAGCCGCGCCAGTTGCGTCCTTCGTAGTGGCCCAGACCGAGTTCCTGCTTGAGTTCCAGGTAGTCTCGCTCGATACGCCAACGGCCTTTGATGGTGCCGACGAGTGCTTTGAAGGTCGTTTTTTCTGGCAGCGTCGATAGCCAGTAGCGCAGCGGTTCGGCGTCGCCGCGAGGCCATTCGATGACCAGCCATTCGGGTTCTCGGGCGCGGTCTTTGTGGGCGGCGACCACGCGTACGCGGGCAAAGCGGCCGGACAAGGTTTCTTTTGCCCCTTGTCGCCACGCGATGGTGCGAAACGCACGTGCTGAAAACGCCCGCGCCAGCGCCCGCACGCC